>Ga0078972_1000957_pt1 | contig 116432 bp, 120 predicted proteins | sample YelNatPaOPGAMG01_FD_67568 | JGI IMG/M metagenome (GOLD analysis project Ga0078972, IMG submission 67568) | Hot spring thermophilic microbial communities from Obsidian Pool, Yellowstone National Park, USA - OP-RAMG-01 (SPADES assembly) (version 2) | ecosystem: Environmental > Aquatic > Thermal... | reverse complement strand
TGCTTAGAAATTAGATATATACCTGCAAGAATTAGAAAAACCACAAGAGTAAAAACCACAACCGGCATTCTCCCCTTATTTTTGAAGTTTTGCATAATTACTCCTTTTTAAAAAAACTTTTTATTCATTTTAGCAATTTTAAAGAAGATTATTTAACCTTGTTATTTTTTGATTTTTGTGCTATTTTTCTATCAACCTTAAAAGGAGGGATGGACATGAAAAACATGAAAAAGCTGTTTGTGGTGGTAGTGCTGCTTTTCTTGAGTGTCCCTGCCTTGCTATTCCCGTTGCCAGCCAGTGCTCTTACCTTAGGCACAAGTACCCAGGGGGTACTGCCCTACGGTACAGACATTGCCTGGTTGGCAGAGGTTTGGGATGGGGGCGAGTTAATCGCCTCCTTTGTTGCTGGTAAGGAAGGAATAGTGCCAAAAGGTGCCACTATTAAGCTTCTAAGGAGCGCCTCGGGTTTCTTTGAAAAAAAAGACAAAGAGATTCGGCTGAGTACGCGGGTGATCTGCCTTTTGGATAACCAGCGTCTCGAGCCGAAAGAAGGCAGGGAGGACCAGGCGTTTGCTTGGTACCTCATAGAGGCTGCTGAAGAAGGTAGCCACGGGGTTTGTTTTTTGCAGGTAGACAAGGAAGACAAACCCCAGCGGAAGCCCTCTACCAATTTTGTGTTTCTAGTTCTCCCCAGGGAGACTTATTTTAGGCTTCGGGGAGAAAGCCTACCATCTGCCGGCACGGCGCCTCTTACTAAGCAGCCTGATTCGCCCTCTTTAGAAGAAGAGAGAGAGACTCAGGCTTTAGAAGAGGAGAAGATGGCGCGGCTGATTATAGACAAAGAGAGCAATCTCCCCTCAGAGCTTTCGATAAGTCTTCGCCATGAAACCGCTGGGGAGGTGGAAGCGGAGACAGTAGATGGCAAAGCGGTTTTTGAGATGCCGCCAGGGAAAGTGACCCTGAATGTGAAAGAGGTTCCTGGATGGCAACTCAGCTATCCAAAGGAACTTAATCTTGACCTTAAAGGGGCGGAAGTACTGGTGAGGGCTCGGCCGCTTTTTGCCACGCTGGTAGTTGAGAATAGAAGCAGCAATCCTTGCAAGATTCAACTTACGCAAGGAGGCAGGCTTCTTAGAGAGATAGACGGCGCTCCTTGTCTTAGGGAAATAGCCGCAAGCGGTAGTTACTCTTTCCGGGTGCCCGCTGCCGCTGGTCTTGTTCGACTGGAGCTTGCCCCTGGTTGGAAAAAATATCCAGGTTTAACCTGGGTAGTGGAGGGGAGTCCTGAGAGACTCCTTAAAGAAGGTAGCCGGGAGAGCATAGTTGTTGATCAGATACCGAAGTGAGAGAGGTGAGAGATGAAGCAGAAGGTGCTTACGTTTTTGGCCTCGCTGATAGTCCTTTTCGGCCCCCGCTTTACCTGGGGCGAGGTGATCTACCGAACCCCTGGCAGGGACCCGCGTAATCAGCACCCACTTGCCAGTCCTCGGCTGATGAGCAAAGAGGATTTGCAAAGATGGGTAACGGTTTCTGGCACCATTTCGCCAGGAGCCCAGGACTTTAGGAGAATCCTTATGGTTGTCAACCCCACACTCTCGACAGCCGAACGAGAAGAGCTTGTTGAGGGTCTTGTGGCTCTACTTGGGCATTCCTACTGGGATGGCAAGCTAGTAGAGCTTAAGGTTGGCAAGGGAAAGGTGATGGCCACCTACAGACTGTCGGGTTTTCGCTGGCAGTGCATGACCTTTGGCGAGGCGGGCCGGATCAAAAGAGGCCCGATTGTCTACCGGGGAAAAGAGCCGCTCGCGGTCTTTAATGTGGTGATTAGTACAGCTACGGATAGTTATTCCGTAGATTTTATTCGGCTCTGCTGGAATGCGGCAGGCAATCGCATCCCTACGATCCCTATGATTGTTCAAAGGGAGAAAAAGGTTAGTGAAATACCTGCTGCACCTCCCGAGGTCTCTGTTCCGCCTCCAGTGTCTGGAGTTCCAGGACCAGCCGGTCCTCCAGGTTTGCCTGGTCCGCCTGGCCCTCCAGGTCCGGCTGGACCGCCAGGACAGACGATAGTGCTCTCTCCGCCTCCATTTGCTACTTTAGGTTACCAGCGAGCGGAGGTAGCGCTTGTCCGTAAGCCAGGAGTCCTGGATTATTTAATCCCCCTGGGCTTCCTGTTGAAAGCGCCGGCGAAGGTGAATGTCACTTCGGTGGCAAACGCCTTTGCCAAGACTGAACCTATCACCAACACCAATACCAATGTAAACAACAATATAAACAGCCAGGTTGCCAATAACCTGGCTGGCAACGGGAATAGCGTGGATGTTGCCACCAATATTCCCGTAGAAAACATTGGTATTGGCAACTAAACAAAAAAGCGGAAAAAGGCTTTAGACCTTTTTCCGCTTTTTTATATCTTTGATAGCTTTTTAAGATTTAGAGAGTACTCAGTTTTTTTAATCTTAGGAAATAGTAGAGACCAGCGCCGCTGAGGCTTAAGAGATAGGGGATAAGCATATTGCTACCAGTAGCCGGTAGGCTGGTTTTTTGAGCTGTAGGCTGCGAAGAGATTGTTGTTGCTGCTGTTGTTTGGGTAGCAGGTGCAGTCTCTATGGTAGCTTTTGCATAAGCTTCAGCCTTAGCTTCGGCTTTTATATTAAGAGCTATTTGAGGCGCAGGTGTAGTTATTGAAGGCTTAGGTGATGGTTGGGGTGCAGGTGATGGTTGGGGCGCAGGCGATGTCGCTACTTTTCCTGTTACTACGTTTAGAGCAATTTGTTGGTTTTTATTCTCGCCACCTTTTTGACTTCCCAGATTGTCATTCTTAATGTTGGTTAACGTAGTATTGGTGACAGTATTTTTGTCGCCAACGATATTTGTTGAGGTCTGGTTATTGCTATTGTTGTTGAGGTTGGTATTAGAAGTGCTACCGACGATGCTAGTTGTTGGCAGTAAGGAGATGGAGGGATTGGGCTTGCTGGTTGGCACTATGCCAATCTCCTTATTTGCAATGTTGGTGTTGGCCGTGTTGCTGACTTGATTGGCATTACCAGCAATATTGGTAGCTGTTTGGGTATTGCTATTGTTGTTGAGGTTGGTATTAGAAGTGCTGCCAGCGATGCTAGTTTTTGTTGGCAATGAGGATGTGGAGGGATTGGGCTTGCTGGTTGGCACTATGCCAATCTCCTTATTTGCAATGTTGGTGTTAGCCGTGTTGCTGACTTGATTGGCATTACCAGCAATATTGGTAGCTGTTTGGGTATTGCTATTGTTGTTGAGGTTAGTGTTCTGGTTAAGAATAGCCGCGGGCTCAGCCGGTCTACTGACTGCTGAAGGCCCGGTCGGTTTGCTTGCTGCTGGTTGGTTATCAGTTAACTGGGGCAGTAGTGGCAGATTCTCTTTGGGATCTTTGGTCACCTCTTCTTTAGCAGGTAGAATCACAGGTTTAGGTTTTTGGGCATCCTCGTTCTTTGGCTTGCCAATCTCAGTATTTTCTGTTTGCAGGGTTTGGCTGTTTGTTATCTTGTTTTCATTACCAGCAATATTGGTAGCTGTTTGGGCGTTGCTGTTGTTGTTTACATTTGTGTTATTGTTCACAATGCCAGCAAAAGTTGGTTCTATTAAAAAGAAAACCACCGCTAAAGCCACACTAAAATTAATAAATTTTGCCATTTTTTCTCCTCTTTATGCTTGTTAAGGATGCTTTAGATATAACAAAATTTTTACAGAAGGTCAAGGGTTTTTGGAGAGGGAAAGAGGGATTTATTCAGAGGATTTCTCTAGTGTGTGCTTGTTTTGCTCTAATTATAGCTTCACCTCTATCTTGATTTTTATTTATTTATGGTATGTCAATAGCACCAAAAAAGAGGGGGAAAATGTGCTTGCATCAATTCTTTGATAAGCTTGGTTTTAGAGGAGCGCTTTTGGTCTGGCTGGGTATTATTTACCTTATGATGGGGGGTAATGTGGCTAATCTTCTCAAGTATTGACTTCTCTACTTGAGGAGCTGGAGAAAATAGAAATAAGAAGGAGGTATGACTTTTGGCTCTTTCTGCCCTCTTGTCATATCTAAGCGAGGGGGCTGTTTTATATAAGCAGGAGGACGAGTTAATTTACAAGACCTAGTTTTTCTATTCGTGTCGTGCGCCAGGGATTGGTTATTTTTGGCCTTGAGCATCGGGAATTTCTGTGTTAATTTTAAATTATATGAAGAAAGAAGAGATAAAAGAAAGATTAGAAGAGCTTGCCAAGCTTCTTCATATTAAGGAGGCGGAAGAGCGCATCATTGCCCTTAACAAAGAGCTTGCAGACCCTAACCTTTGGCAAAACCCTGAAGAAGGAAACAGGGTGGCTTTAGAGCTTAGTCTTCTTCAAAATAAATTTGAGAAATTCAAAAAGTTAAAAGAAGAGCTAGAAAAAGCTGAAGAGGAAGAGTTAAGTTTGCTTGAGCAGAAAATTTCTGACTTAGAGCTAGAGACATTTTTGAGCGGCCGTTATGACAATAAACCGGCTATCCTTTCCGTGCATACTGGCCTTGGGGGAGTGGATGCTCAGGATTTTGCCGAGATGATTTTTAAAATGTATCTTAAGCTGGCGGAGCGAAAAGGTTGGCAGGCGGAAGTGGCAGAGTTTTCACGTGGGGAAGAGGCGGGTATCAAGAAAGCCACGGCAATATTTACCGGCGATTATGCTTATGGTTGGCTAAAAGGCGAGGCCGGAGTTCATCGCCTGATTAGACTTTCGCCTTTTAATGCGCGTAATTTAAGGCAGACCTCTTTTTGTCTGGTGGATGTGATTCCGGAGATCGAGGAGGAGGGGATTGAAATTAAACCTGCAGATCTAAAGTTAGAAACATTTAGATCTTCAGGACATGGCGGGCAATCAGTCAACACCACTGATTCTGCGATAAGGCTCACCCACCTACCCACTGGCATCTCTGTGGCTGTCCAAGCAGAAAGGTCGCAGTTTCAGAATCGGGCAATGGCGATGCGGATTCTTCAGTCGAAACTAGAGAGGCTTTCTAAAGCCCAGCTTGCAGAGGAAAAGGCGCTTTTGAGAGGCGAGGTGCCTCAAGCTGCCTGGGGTTCTCAGATTCGCACTTATACCCTGCATCCCTATACTCTGGTCAAAGACCATCGTACCAGTGTGGAGACCAGTGATGTTTCCGGGGTTTTTAATGGCAATCTTGATCTTTTCTTAAAAGCAGAGGTTAAAATAAAAGGAAAGGAGTAAAATGCTTGATAGAGCAAAACAGCTTTACGAGCTTCAAAAAAAGGCCCGGGCTATCCAAAAAGAGCTGAAAGAGACAGAGGTAGAGGCAGAATCAGCCGATGGCAGCGTGGCGGTAGTGTTTAATGGCGAGAGCCACCTGGTGGATATTCGCATCAGCGATGAGATTCTTAATCCAGAAAGAAAATCAGAGCTTATTAAGAATCTTAAGTCAACTATCTCGCAGGCTGTTTCTCGTTCACAGGCGCTAGCAGCCGAAAAGATGAAGGCAATCGCTGGCGATCTTAAAATTCCCGGTTTCTAAGTTATTTATGGCTGATAAAGTCAGGGTTTTAATTTTTCTTGGCAACCCCGGCGCAAAATATCAGGAGAATCGCCACAATTTGGGTTTTTGGGTAGCAGAAGCTCTTGCAGAGAGCTTAGAAGCCTCTTTTGTTGAAAATAAAACCTGTCAGTTTTTGAAGGTAGCAGATGTCTATCTATTAAAACCTAAGGAGTATGTGAATCAATCCGGCAAATCAGTCAGTCAGTTTTTGAGAGAACGTATGCTTTTGCCTTCGCAGTTAGTGGTTGTCTATGATGATATTGACCTGGAGGTAGGCACGGTGCGGATTCGGCAGGATGGTGCCAGTGGCGGGCATCGAGGGATTATTTCCTTGATCGAGTATCTCGGTGAGAAGATTATAAGGGTAAAAATTGGTATCGGCAGAGATCAAAATCTGCCTGCTGCAAAATATGTTCTCCTGCCTCCCACAATTTCTCAGAAAAAGATTCTTAAAAAAGCGGTGGAAGAAGCGAGAAAGATTCTCTCTGATTATATTTTTCAAAAGATAGAGCTTGCAAATAAAACCTATCACATCAATGAAGAGAGCGATTAATTGCCTTTCGTTATCTGAGAGACAAGTGATTCTGTTGGGTTTTCTAGCCATTTTTCTTACTTTTCTCTTCGCTTTTTGCTTAGGGTTTCCTTCCGCTGGTAGCTTGGGGCTGTTTGCGAACTGGGAGCACTGGGACGCCCTTCACTATCTTGAGATTGCTAAAGACAGCTATCAAAATTTTGGCGAGGAGCGTTTTAATATTGCTTTTTTTCCGCTTTATCCCTTTTTTATTTTTCTTTTACACTTTCTTTTTAGGGATTATCTTTTTAGCGCGCTTTTTGTTTCGAATCTTTGTTTTCTACTCTCACTCTATTTTTTATACAAGCTACTAGAAAAAGATTTTGATAAAAAAACAGCCTGGCGGGCAGTAGTATTTCTGGTTGCTTTTCCGACCGCTTATTTTCTTCATGCTCCTTATACCGAAAGCCTCTTTCTTGCCTTATCGCTTGCCAGTTTTTATTTTTTGAGAAGACGGTGTTGGTTTTTAGCCGCGCTTCTTGGTATGTTTGCTGGTTTGTGCAGGTTAACGGGTTTTTTGCTTATTCCAATTTTTTTTATTGAGTATTTAGATGCTCGTCAATTTCATTTTAGAAAGATAAAAAAAGATATTTTATGGGGCATAATGATGTTTTTGGCACCTGCTATTTATCTCTTTCTGAACTTTAAAATCTTTGGCAATCCTCTTTATTTCCTTTTTGTACAAAGGAATCATTGGTATAAGGACTTGAATTGGCCTTGGTTGGGGTTTTGGCAGGCTCTTGCCAGCTTTTCTTATCGTCCGACCCTTGAATACCTGATGGTAGGAGTCTTTGAGACCCTTTTCGCACTCATTCTTTTACTAACCATCTTTGGGGGTTTATGCAAGTTGCCGAGAAGCTATCTTGTCTATTTAATACTTAACCTACTGCTTGTGACCTCCTCGTCCTTTTGGCTGAGTATTCCGCGCTATGTTTTAGTAGCTTTTCCTATGTTTGTGGTCTTGGCACTTTGGGCAAAACGCCGGCTGGTCTTTTTCAGCCTTCTTTTCTTGAGTCTTTCTATGCAGTTTTTCTTTCTTAACTTTTTCCTGCGCGGCTATTGGGCTTTCTAAAGGGGCATCAAGACAAAGTTTCGGGAGGTGCCTTCTCACCTCTTTTTTAGTAGAGCCTTTTCTGTTAAGAATTAAAAAGTGAAAAGCGCTTAAAGGAGGTGAACCTTAAAATGTCTCCTTTTGAAGAGAAGCCTAGGCTTTCTTGGCGAAGCGAAGTTGCCAGAAAGGTTTTTAGGTGCAGAGAATTAAACCCTTCTGTTCTTCTCTTTGCCTATGAGGAGGTTTTGGAGGAGCAGAGGGGTCAAGGGAGAATTTATGCTTGCCAACTGCTTCAGGGTCTTGTCAAGGACATCGTTGAGCGTTTGTCCAGAGAGTTGTCAGAGGAGGAAATCGATTCTAAATTCAAGTCCCTAATCGCTGAAGCAGAATCTGCGCTTAACACTTTTAGGGATCTAGGTAGGGCCTTAAAGAATCTTCTTTTAGTATATGAGGGTTATCTTGCTTTGACTACTAAGGAGAGAGAAACTTTGCGACTAAAGGAAGATGCGGAAGCCTTACTGCTAAGAGATATCTGGGAGGCTTTGTAATTGAGTAATTGAGAGGAGGCTTGAGGGTGGTTTTTGACACAGTTGCGCCAGAGGAGCTGTGTTTGAAGACCACCCTTTCTTAACAAACAGCTGGTTTTTTGATATAAAATAAAAAATTCCAAAAAGTGGCAGGCTTATTCTTAAGAGCCGTTTTTGACCACGAAAGGAGCAAGATGGTAAAAAAATCGTCAGTCAATGAAGAAAAAGATGTAATAAAAAAGAATCTTTTAGAAGTTGAGGGCAAGAAGACGGAGAAAAGCAAAGATTCCTCTGAAACAAAATCAGTAGAGGAGAAGCAGGAAAAGCAGGAAAAACAGGAGAAGCAGAGGGTTAAAGAAACTGCTCTTCGTAAGCAAACTCTTTCAGAGAAGATTTCGCAGAGAACGGTCCAAAAGCCTCGTTTTACCACTCGTCTTGAGAGACGGAGTAAGAAATATCGGTTCTCAGCAAAACTTATTGAGAGAAAGAGATCTTATGAGATAGATGAGGCTTTAGAGCTGCTTAAAAAAACCAACTATGTAAAGTTTGATCCTACGGTGGAATTTCACACCAAGGTTCTTCTTGAGGGTTTTCGGACAACCGTCATTCTGCCTCATGGCAGTGGCAAAGAGAAGAGAATAGCTATTTTTGCAGGACCGTTGGTTAAGGAGAAAATTGCGGAGATAGAGCGAGGCAAGATTGATTTTGATATTGCTATTGCTACTCCTGAGGCTATGCGCGAACTGGCCCGGGTGGCAAAGATTTTGGGACCTCGGGGTCTGATGCCTTCGCCAAAATCTGGTACGGTTTCGGAAAATCCCGAAGAGACAGCGAAGGAATTTCAGAAGGGAAAAATAGAGGTGAGAGCAGATAAAGGTGGCGCTCTCCACCAGGCTATTGGCAAGCTCTCTTGGCCTTCTGAGAAACTAAAGGAGAACTTACTGGCGCTGCTTTCGGCCCTACCTCAAAACAAACTGGGTAGGCTCTGGTTAACTACGACTATGGGGCCAAGCATTCGGATAGCAAAGCCGGAAAAGGCCGCCAAATAGTTCTCTACTCTGTTTTTTGACTAGAAAATTGCAGGTGGGTCACCAGGAGCGTGCGAGAGATTTTGGAGAAGATAGATTTTAAAAGCGCAATATTTCTCCTATCACTATCTTTATGATGCGCGTGCAATCGCGGCCCATCTCCAATGGCAAGAGAAGCATTCTAAAGACTGTCTTTTTTATTGGGAAGAATCTAAAGGAGGTATTGCTAAAATCAAACCTCTTAAAGAGAGGTTTGAGAAGTACTATGATCCTCCCCTGATGGAGGAGATTTCCTAAACCCTAATTTTTAGCAATTTAGCTTGACTTACTGAATTTTTTTAGCTAAGCTAAAGATAACTCCCGTGACCGCAGGTGGCTTTTGGCCTTAAAGAAGCCTGCGCAGGAAATAATAATCTAATCTTAAAAAGCTTAATAAGCGGGAGTTCTCGCTTTTTTTGGTTGCTAAAATGGCAAAGACAAGAGTACAAAAAGAAAAAATTATCGAAGAGCTTACAAATATCTTTTCGGAAAACAAAGGAATTGTTTTCTTTGATTATCAAGGACTTAATAACTCAGAGCTCTTTGAACTTAGGAAAAGCCTCAAAAACGAGCATGCAGGTCTTAAGGTGACAAAGGCTACTCTTTTAAAAATAGCACTAGCTCGAAATAAAGTAGAGTTAAAAGCAGATTTTAAAAGACCGCTGGCGCTGACTTTTGCTAAAGAAGATGAGATTGCACCTTTTAGAAAGGTGGCTGAATTTTTGAAGACAAAAGAGAAAGGCGAAATTCTGGCAGGTTTTATTGATGCCAGCTTTACAAGCAAGGAAGAGGCTTTAAGATTAGCGCTTTTGCCTGGACGCTCGCAACTCCAATCAAGCCTGCTCTTTGGAATGATCGCGCCACTAAACCAGTTGCTTTTTATCCTCAGAGAATCCCAAAGTCAGCTATTGCGTTTGCTTAAAAGTTATGAAGAGCAATTAAGCAATAATTAAGTTTCAAGGAAAGGAGTATTTATGAGTAACGAAGAAAAAACCCAGAATAAGGAGGCAACCACTGCAGCAACTTCCCCACAGGAAGAAAAACAGGCTTCTTTAGGAGCAGCTTCTGGGAAGGTTGCAAAGATTGTAGAGCTGGTGAAAGGGATGACAGTTCTTGAGATTTCCCAGGCAGTTAAGGCGCTGGAGGAGGAGCTGGGTATTTCGGTGGCGGCGCCGGTAGCTTATGCGGGTTCTGCTCCTGCTGCTTCGGCTGCTCCTGGCGAAGCGGCTGCTGAGGAAAAATCTACCTACACTGTGGTTCTGGCTGCAGCCGGTGATCAGAAGATTAACGTCATTAAAGCAGTAAGAGAGATAAAGCCTGACCTGGGTTTGGTAGAGGCAAAGAATCTGGTGGAGAGTGCTCCCAAAGAGATTTTGAAGGATGTTAAGAAGGAAGAGGCTGAGGTAGCCAAGAAGAAGCTTGAGGCGGCTGGTGCCAAGGTTGAGCTTAAGTAGTTTTGACCCCGACTTTTCTTCTAGGCAAACACTCCCTAAAATATTTTAGGGAGTGTTTGGTTTAAGATGTTTGAGTTTAGGGTTATTGCCCAAGAGAAAAATGCTCGAGTAGGGGAGTTGAGCACTCCCCATGGCCGGCTATTTACCCCCTGTTTTATGCCAGTAGGTAGTTTGGGGGTGGTTAAATCGCTTGCGCCTTCAGATCTGGAAAGCTTGGGGGCTCAGATAATGCTTGCCAACAGCTTCCATCTTTATCTTCGGCCCGGCGTGAAAGTTATAGAAAAAGCTAGTGGATTGCACAATTTTTGCGGCTTTAAGAAGCCAATACTTGTGGATTCTGGCGGCTTTCAGGTATTTAGTCTGGCTCTGGGAAGAAATCAGAAAGATTCTGGAAAAGAAGAAGAGGTTTTGGAGTTTGCCCCTCGTGTCTCTGAAGAGGGTGTTTATTTTAAATCACCCTTTGATGGTAGCAGCTGTTTTTTGTCTCCTGAAGAGGTAATAAAGATAGAGACTGCGCTTTCGGCTGACATTATTATGCCGCTAGACTATCTAGTGGCAAGTACAAGCGAGGGGGAGGTGCTTAAAAAGGCTACTGCACTTACCCATCGCTGGTTTGAAAGAGCGCTTAAGACCTACAAAGAGATAGCCAGTGCCGATAAACAAGCTTTATTCGGAATTATCCAAGGTGGCGTGGATAAAAAGCTACGAAAGGTATCTGCTTTTAATATTATGAGACATTCTCCATTGGGCTATGCTATTGGCGGACTTTCGGTGGGCGAGGAGAAATTTCAAACCTGGGAGATTGTGGAGTTCTTGGATAAATTACTACCCAAAGAGAGGCCGCGTTATTTAATGGGAGTGGGCCATCCTTTTGATTTTCTTAAGGCGGTTTCTTTGGGTGTTGACCTTATGGATTGCGTGCTGCCTACGCGTCTAGCGCGCCATCGGGCACTCTGGGTGTTTTACCCTGAAAAAACTGAAGATTTGCAGGCCATTCGCCTCAAAACAGAACTGAAAAATGCGCTTGGCGGCGAGTGTAAAATGCTGCCAGCCTGGCTTTCTGAATGGCTCTCTGAGAAAAAAAGCAGGTTGGTTTTTCAGCGATTGGATGTGAGCAATGCGGATTACAGAGAGACTTTTTGTAAACCTATGGCAGGTTGTGACTGTTTGGCTTGTAGAACCTTTACTCTGGCTAGCCTTCATCACTTTGCAAAAGTGCGCGAGCCTCTGCTAATGCGACTGTTGTCTCTTCATAATCTAAAGATATTGCTTGATTTAGAAAAAACAAGCAGATTTTTAATCGAAAGAGGACTTTTTTACCAATTTCTAAGCGTATTTCTCAACCAATAGGGGACGGTTCTTTTCTGTGCACGGTTTTTGCTATTTTTTTCTCCTGGTTAAAAGAAGCTCTTTTGTACACAGCTTTGGTTTGCCAAAGTCTTGGTTAGCAGGTTATTGGTCAGCTGGCTTTTTATCTCTATCAACCTAAAGCCCTTGCAATTTTCTAAAAATTGTTTTAGTTTATCTATGCTAAATTTTTGTTTGCTTTTCTTTTATGGTTTATAATTAAAGATAATGGATATTTTCCGGATACACGACGAACAAATTCTTTCTGAAGGCGCAAGGAGAGAAGGAAACGAGGGAGAGACGCCAGAGGCGCTTTCGGCAAAAGAAGAGAAGGGGATGGAGATAGAGAAAGCACTTTCTCCATCTCCTGCTTTGCCTGTGGGGGAGGAAAAGCCTCATGAGGCGGCAGTTGCCGCATCAGAGAAGGTCTCCTTGCCCCCGCGGCCCGCAGATACCAGCAGAGGAGAGCAGGTCTCTTTAACAAGGGATATGGGCAGCCTCTGCCAGAAGCTCTCTCCTTTTCTTACAGGAGTAGAACAGGACGAGGCATCTCATCTTGATAAAATCCTTAGGTATCTTAGGAAGGAATCTTAAAATGGTATTTTGCAAAGAAGGTATAAGAGAAGAGTTTAGAGGATGAGTTTTATTCTTGACCATTTCGTTATCCTGTTTTTTCTCTTTCTGCTTGCCTTTGCTCTGGTGATTTTCTATGCTTGGAGCGTCCGTCTTAAGAATGAAACGATTAAACACTCCTTAAATCTTAAGTTTCTTCTTGTTTCACTGCCCAAGGAGCAAAAACCCAAGGACGAAGAGAAGCAGAATTACCAGGAAATTTTAGCAGTTGCCGAACCATTCATCTCTTCTCTTCAGGCTATTTTTCAGCAGGGAGTGTTTTATAAATTATTTGGGCAACCATCTGTCTCTTTAGAGATTACTGCCCATAGCGGTAAGATTTTCTTCTATGTGGGCGTTCCTAAGGAATTTAAGGATATGATAATTCGCCAGATTCAGGCTCAATATCCAGCAGCGTTTATTGAGGAGACGGATGACTATTCTGTCTTTAGGTATCCTCATAATAAAGTAGTTGGCGGCGTGCTTAAACTCAAAAAGAGATTCGTCTTTCCCATTAAGACCTATCGAGAGGTGGAGCTGGACCCCTTGAATGCGGTTACTAATGTGCTTTCTAAATTACCAAAATCTACTAATGCTTCTATTCAATATCTTATAAAACCTCGCAGCGAGAACTGGCGCTTTGCCTCCATTAAAACCAGTAGATTGATCCTAGAGGGTAAGAACCCTCATGCTAGCAAATTCAGTCATTTCTTGGAGAATGTGGGTAGGGCCTTGCGAAGCAAGAAGAAAGAGGAGGAGATGCTTGAGAAGGAGAAGAGTGTTCGTCTCTCTGCTATCCATGAGTCGATGCTTAAAAAGTTAGAAGAGAAGGCTTCGAAATTGGCTTTTAATGTAGAGATAAAAATTTTAGTAAGCGCTCCCACTTCTCAGGAAGCGCGCTCTTATCTGAGCAATATTTTTTCTGCTTTTGCCATTTTTGATAGCCCTGAATCTAATGGTTTTTTGCTTAAGGTCGTTTCGCCTCAGAGATTAATTGCTGGTTATCTTTTTAGGAATTTTGTTAGTAAACCGCTTATTCTGAATACTGAGGAGATTGCTACGGTTTGGCATTTTCCCAATCGTAATGTAGATACTCCCAACATTCATTTTTTGAGGTCAAGAATTTTACCACCACCTCCGAATCTGCCGGAGGAGGGTACAGTAATTGGTAAGACCATCTTTCGAGGGGAAGAGCGTTTGGTGCGTATCAAACCCAAGGATAGGTTAAGGCATGTTTATGAGATCGGTAAGACCGGCGTAGGCAAGACTGTGCTTTTGCAGAATATGGTACTGCAGGATATTGAGGGTGGTAATGGCATCTGTTTTATTGATCCCAACGGTGATGCCATCAACTACATCTTAAACCACCTGCCAGCCGAAAGAGGTAATGATGTTATTCTCTTTGAGCCGTTTGATCTTGAAAGACCCATGGGACTGAATTTGCTGGAGTGGCATCGACCTGAAGATAAAGACTTTTTGATCCAGGAGGCAATCTCTATTTTCTACAAGCTTTTTGACCCTGGTCGAACAGGTATTATTGGTCCCCAATTTGAGCACTGGTTTCGCAATGCTGCTCTTACAGTAATGAGCAATCCCAAGGGTGGCTCTTTAATTGATATCCCTCGTCTTTTTATAGATAAGGACTATGAAGAGGAGTTGGTCTCCCATGTGAAAGATCCGATGGTCCTCTCTTTCTGGAAGCAGCAGATGGCCCAGACAGCGGAATTTCATAAGTCGGAGATGCTTAATTACTTTATCTCTAAGTTCGGCCGCTTTATGACCAATACAATGATGCGCAACATTATTGGTCAGACCCATTCCGCTTTTAACTTAAGAGAGGCAATGGATAATCGAAAAATTATTCTGATAAATCTTGCTAAGGGTCTAACTGGAGATATCAACGCCGATCTTTTAGGAATGATTTTCACGGTAAAAATTCAAATGGCAGCCTTCTCTCGCCAAGATCAGCCTGAAGACGAGAGGGTGCCGTTTTATTTCTATGTAGATGAATTTCAAAACTTTACCACTGATTCTTTCGCTACCATCCTTTCAGAAGCGAGGAAATATCGTTTAGCGCTGACTATTGCTAATCAGTATATCTCTCAGTTGCCAGAATTAATTCGGGATGCGGTGATTGGTAATGCAGGCACATTGATTGTTTGGCGCATTGGCGCTCTTGATGCCGAATTTATGGTTAAGGAATTTGAGCCATTGACCATAGAGGATATTGTGAATCTTGATCAGTATAATTTTTATACAAAGTTATTGATTGATAACGCACCCTCTAAGCCATTTAATTGCCATAGTTTACCTCCTGTTGCGCCCAATCCGCCGGAGGTTGCTTATGCTATTAGGGAGATCTCTCGCTCTAAATATGGACGACCAGAGAGTATTGTAGATTATGAAATTAGGGAAAGAACCCGCGTTGATGAGATTTTGAAAGAGATTCAACCAACCTCAGAGTATAGCAAGGAGCCCTCGGTTTAATTTTAGCCTTTGCGTTTTTTATGGTCTATCTTTATACTTCCTAGTTTTTTTCTTTATTTGTAGTCTTTACCGCAGATTTTGCTTAGGGGCTATATAAAAAAACCAAATTATAATCTTTTTGTCAAAAAATGGCAAAAATTGTCTTTTTGTCAAGGTTTCCTTATGAAACCTTGATTTAAATAAGAAAATTTGGTTATTCTTAAGCCAAAGATGAAAAATAAGGATTATATTTCACATAAACAGATTCTTGCTTATCTAAAGGAAGCAGAAAAGTATCTTGTTCTTGCAAAGCAGGAACTTGTGGATTCTTTTTTGCAGGAGGTTGATAACGGACAGAAATCAGAGAGAACTAAAGAGAATCAGGGGAATTTAGAGGAAAAGGTGATTATCGGCAGTTTTGATGGTCTTAATATGATCGCCAAAGATGGCGCCAAGTACGAAGTACCTGCTAATTACGCCTCTAAGAGTAAATTGGTTGTGGGTGATGTCCTAAAATTGAGAATCACCAAAGATGGTGATTTTATTTTTAAGCAGATTCAGACTATAGAGAGGGAGCGGTACATCGGCAGGCTCATAAAAGAGGATGAACAATACAAGGTGATGGTTGGTGATAAAAGTTATAATGTTCTGGTTGCTTCTGTCACTTATTATAAAGGTGTACCAGGTGATAAGTTTGTGGTTCTTCTACCCAAGGATTTACCTGCGCTTTTTGCCACCATTGACAATAAAATAGCCTGACAAGAGATGGTTTAAATAGTTTGACAAAAGTAGATAAAAATTATATTGTTAAGATTAATAAACCGAAAGGAGTCCAGATGATTAATAGGGCCCGCGAAAATCTGCGCAAAAAGGTAGGCGAAGACCATCTTCTTAATCCTTTGGAAATGGTTAGGACCCTAACGGAGAAATGGCGCGAGAGAGAAAGAGAGATTATTACTGCCCGCGCCGGTCTTTTTACTGAAAACTATCGACGTATGACACTTGATGCACTTGGTAAGCGTTATCGTTTATCCAGAGAGCGGGTGCGCCAGATCGAGAGGGATGCGGCTAAAAAGCTGAACAAGGCTTTAGAGGATTTTTTTGCTAAGGAGAAGAAGGTTCTTATTGAAGCGATAGAGGCTTTTGGGGGCATTGCGGGCCATCATCATCTTCTTGAATTACTCACTAACGAGAAAACCCCTGAACAGAATGCGGCGCTGAAGGTGCTTTATTCGGCTTTACCTGAGGTACAAAGATTGCCACTCACCAAACATAATCGCTTAGGCTGGACCACAAAGAATATCAGCCTTGTAGATCTTCATAGTTTGCTTGCTGGCTTTCTGGCGATTATTGATAAGGCGGGTAAAATTGTACCTATTGAAGAGTTAGTGAAAAAGCATCCTAAAAAGAATGAATACGATTTTGAGGCGCTACTCTTCTTACCACTTATCAGTCAGAAATTAATCGTCTTTCCCAAGACCGATAGTAAACCCATCAGAGTGGCGGTCCGTCCTAAAAATATCAGCGACAAAATTGATTTTGTCTTAAGAGAAGCAGGTGAGCCGCTACACTTTCGAGAGATTGCACGGCGCATTCGGGAGGTGGGTTTTGACTCTAAAAGGGTTTTACCAGAAACAGTGCATAATGAGCTGATTGCTGACGGTCGTTTTGCGCTGGTGGGAAGAGGAGTTTATGCGCTCAAAGAATGGCGATTGTTGGAAGGTCCTGTGTATAAAGTGATTGAGAATGTCTTAAAGGCTGCTAAAGAGCCTCTCGGCGTAGACGAGATAACCAAGAGGGTAACCCAGCTTAGAAATGTTAAAAAGGGCACCATTCTGGTCAATCTTCAGACAAAGCCGCTTTTTAAGAAGGTTGGTAAAGGTATCTATACCCTTGCCTCCTAAATAAAAAGGAGATTTTTCTTTTCGGTTATTAAACCTCTGCTTACCTGAGTACCTTTAGGGAAATATTTATGCTATAATTCTTTTTAGAATGTTAACCTTAATTCTAGTGCTCTTGTTTATCTCTTTGCCTTTCGCTTTTTTCTTAAGCTTTAATCTCTATATTAAGAAACAGAATGAAGAGAGAGAAAAGCTGGAGTGGTTGAGAAAAAGAGAATTGGTAACCCTTTTTGTCCAGGTCCCACGAGATAATGATAGGCCGGCTTCAGCTGCAGAGCAGGTGTTTGCCGCTCTTCATGGTATCTATCGGCCAGAACTTAAGTTGCAAGAAGAGCTCTCTTTTGAGATTGTAGCTACACATGGCGCCATCGGTTTTTATGCGGTAGTGCCTGCTTATCTCAGGGATTTTATCGAAGGTCAAATTTATGCCCAGTATCCTTCAGTGCATATTACCACAATAGATGATTATGTCACTGCTGAGAGGCTTCAAGGGAAGCACTTTATCGGCGCCGAGTTGGTACTTGATAAAATTGATGTTTATCCCATCAAAACCTATGATTCTTTTGAGGTGGATCCGCTGGCGGGTATTACTTCAGTGCTTTCTTCTTTATCCGAGGGGGAAGAGATTTGGATTCAAACCATCATTCGGCCTGAAAGTGAAAGTTGGCAGGAGGAGGGGATTGCCGAGGTGCAGAGGATTCGGGCTGGCAAACAAGGCTCAACTGGTTTTCTTTTTAAAAAGATTATTAAGACAGTTTCGCTCTTCTTGTTCCGTCTCTTTTTAGAGATATTGGCGGTATTTTTTAATCGGGCTCGTACGCCAGCAACCACCGAGACGCCTTCTCAAGCCTCTTTACCGGCACCAGTAGAAGAAGCCCTGAAAGGAGTGGAGGAAAAAATTACCAAGCTTGGTTTCTCTACAAAGTTTAGGATTCTTTCCGTCGCACCCGATCTACTTAAGGCAAGAGCCAATTTAAACGCTGCGGTGGGTGCCTACAATCAGTTTAATACTAATAACCTTAATAATCTTATGATAGGCAATATCTTTGTGGATGATCGCGAGTTCTGGCTGCTTTATCAAACCCGCCTGTTTCTGGATAAGGGTATAATTTTTAATATAAAAGAGTTGGCTTCACTTTATCATTTTCCTTCTATTACTGTTGCGACACCTAACATTGTTTGGGCAGGAGCGAAAAAATCAGAACCGCCTCCTAACCTGCCTCTTGCCGATAAAATTCCCAGCAGAGAGATAACCCTTGTGGGTAGTACTGATTTTCGTAATCAAGAAGAGGTTTTTGGTATCAAGGTGGCTGATCGCTTAAGGCATATCTATGTTATTGGTAAATCGGGTACAGGTAAATCTACTCTGCTTGAGAATATGGCTATTGACGATATAAAGGATAATAGGGGAGTGATTGTAGTTGATCCTCATGGCGAGACGATTGAACATATTCTTGAGTGCATCCCAGAGCACAGGATAGAGGATGTTATTCTTTTTGATCCTTCAGATCGTGAGTATCCCATTGGCTTTAATCTTTTAGAAGCTGTGCAGGAGGATTTAAGAAGTATTGTAGCCTCAGGTTTTGTTGGCATTTTTAAAAAAATTTTTGGTAATTCATGGGGGCCACGCCTTGAATATATTTTAAGAAATACAGTGCTGGCACTTTTGGAGACGTCTGGTACAACGATGCTTAGTATTCCCAAAATGCTTGCTGAGAAACACTATCGGCTAGAGGTAGTCAAAAATATAAAAGACCCAGTTATTAAAGAATTCTGGGAGCATGAGTTTGAACAATATCCTCAGCAGTTTCGCACTGAGGCGGTGGCGCCTATTCAGAACAAGGTGGGTCAATTCTTATCTACTACTACCATTAGAAACATCGTAGGACAATCAAGGTCTACGATAGATATCCGTAAAATTATGGACGAAGGCAAGATTTTGCTCATCAATATCTCACGAGGCAAAATTGGTGAGGATAACTCAGCGCTTCTCGGGGCTATGCTTATTACCAAGATTCAATTGGCAGCGATGTCCAGAGCCGATATTCCTTTTGAAAAGAGGCGAGACTGTTTTCTCTATGTTGATGAGTTTCAGAATTTTGCCACCGAATCCTTTGCTACCATCCTCTCAGAGGCGCGTAAATATAAGCTCTCTTTAACCTTAGCCAATCAGTACATTGCCCAGATGAGCGATGAGGTGCGGGAGGCAGTCTTTGGTAATGTGGGTACGCTGATCTGTTTTCGGGTAGGGCCTGGTGATGCGCCATTCTTGGAGAAAGAGTTTGAACCAGTGTTTGCAGTCAACGACCTTATTAACCTTGATCTTTACCATATTTACATAAAGCTCTCGATAGATGGCTTGACAAAACAGCCTTTTTCAGCCGTAACCTTGCCCCCTCTCTATCTTAATAGCAAAACCGGTTCTAAAGAGAAGATTATTGCTTTAAGTAGGGAGAGATATGGGGTGGCAAGGAAAAAGGTAGAAGAAGAGATTGCTGAGTGGAATAGGACAACTACTCCACCATTGGTGGTAGCGCCTTATCAAAAAAAGATTTTAGAAGAAGAACAAAAGAAAGTGCAGAAAGCATCTGCAGATGGCAAAAGTCTTACCGCGGGGGTTTTTAAGGAAGAGCAAAGAGAATCCGAAAAGGTAGAAACAGGTCACCAGGTGAGAACCGAGGCTCCAGGAGAGCAGGTGAGAGGGGAGAGGGCGCAGATGCCTGCTGTCAGAAAAACCGCCTCTCTGCAGGCAAGAGGGGAAGAGAGGTCAGAAGAAGAGGAGGCTAAGCCTTTTTCACGGCTATTGCCCAAAAACCTTATTAAAGGTCTTCATTATAGAGAAATAGCGAAGAAGGGTGGTGAAAAATGGTACTTTGCTGTCAAATACTTTCTTCCCAACGGTAATCCGGCCGGTGAGTTTGTAATACCGATTTTAAAGACGACATCCTCTAGGGATCCTTCTTCTGAGTTTCGTTTTTATGCCCACAAAGGGTCTAATTCGAAGATTGACTATGCAGATTTAAGAAAGACGATTTTAGAGATTAGCAAGAAGGCGCAAAACACAAAAGGGTCTAGAACTTCTTTATCTGAGGATAGGGGAGCGATTGCTCAAAATAAAACCCATCAAGGTAATACGACTAAACTCGATTGGCAGCCGCTAAGCTTTGAAGAAGTTGTTAAACTAAAAGACAAAGACTAAGCTGTCCAAAAGATAAAGTAGGGGAGGCTCCTGCCTAACAAGAGAAATCGAAATTTTTTAGATTTAAGCAGTTAGAAGAATTTTTTAAAAGTGCAAAGAGAGCTTTTTATTTTTTTAATGTTGATTCCTGTCTAAGATGAATCTATACTAAAGTAGTATTAGTTTTCTTAAAGAGAAAGGAGGTAATATGCGCATCGGAGAAATCGTGCCTGATTTAGAACTTTCGGTCTATAGGCATAACATAATAGAGACCATTAAGCTTTCTCAGTATGCTGGCAAGTGGGTGATTTTATTCTTTTATCCTGGGGACTTCACTTTTGTATGTCCCACAGAATTGGAAGAACTGGCTCAGTTTTACCCGCAATTTAAGAAAGAACAGGCAGAGATTATTAGTCTCAGTACTGACAGCGTTTATGTTCATAAAGCCTGGCATGATACCTCGCCGGGTATTGCCAAAATTCAGTTTCCTATGGCAGCCGATCAGAATGGTAAAATTGCTAAACTTTTTGGGATTTATTTAGAAGAGGAAGGGGTGGCTCTGAGAGGCACATTTATCATTGATCCTGATAGAAGGCTTGTGGGCATTGAGGTTAATGGGAATTCTGTAGGGAGAAGTTCTAAAGAGTTGCTTAGGAAGCTGACCGCCTTTAAATTTGTTAGGGAACACCCTGGCAATGTTTGTCCGGCGAGTTGGACAAAAGAGAAAAAGAGCTTAAAGCCCGGTCTAGATTTAGTAGGTAAGCTCTAGAGAGGGGAAACCCTCTGGATTAAGAGTTCCCTATATTATGCGACGTTAACCCTAGTGAAAAAAGCAGAAAAATTTTTCTAATTTTTTCTCTTTCTGAAATAAAATAGGTAGAGGTGTTCTCTTTGAAACGAGAGGAGAGGGGAGTTTTTAATTTTTTTTATTTCCTGGATAACCTAATTTATATCTCTGGTTTTTTAATGGCTTAAAATATATTCATTATATTAATTAATATATAAGGATAGACAAAGTTTCCCTGCTGGTTTTGTTTTGGACCTTTAAAAGATTTGGTTTACCCCAAAAGAAGAAGCTCTAAGATAAGAATGCCTCCTCCCTACTTTAGGGGTCATCTTGGCTTTGAATAAGCGAGGTGGTAAATATAAGCGGAGTTGATAGGCAGATTCCTCTCGATAGCCTGTGGCTGCTTTTAGGATTCCTTCTAAATGTCATATAAGATACATTGTCTGACATTTAGTTCAGAAAAGATTATTCGCTGGAGGCTTATCGGCGCCGTCCTTTTTACTTAAGAAAGACCCTCCCTGGTTTTCTCTTTGGTAGCCTTAACTTTTGTCTTTTTCTGTTCTCTTTTCTCTACTACTATTAATTTATAAAATAAAGAATTATATAAAACCCTCTTTTAATAATTTTCGTTCCGCTATTTTTATTTCTGCTGTTTTTATGGATATTCCCTTCTTATCTACGGGGTTTTAGATTTTTATCAAATTCTTCCCTTCTTTTTTAGAAGAGGTATTTTTTTGTTGGACTCATTTATAGTATAGTAATGTCGTATAATGTTATATTTATATTTTCAGAACAGATTGCTAAAATGAAAAAGATGCTAAAATTCCCTTCCCTGCCTCCCCTATCTCCCCAGGGTGTTGTGAAAATTTTGGTTGCTTTGGTTATTTTTCTTAATTTGCTTGTTCTTGGTGCTGGGGGTGTAATCTATGCTCAGCATAGGGTTCTTTCTTCCAAAGAAGCTTTGCTTGCTGAACGGAACCGTGAACTTGAGGATTTGCTTTTAGATAAATCGTTAGCTGAAGGAGTGATAGATGTTGGTCAGGCTAAGATAAAATCTCAAGAGCTTATTTTGAAGCAAAAGATAGAAGAGTTAGGGAAGGTTAATGATGAATTGGGGAAGTCTAAGGAGGCACTTGTTGAGGCGCAGAAGGAGCTGGCAGACAAGCTGGCTGAGATTAAATCTAAAGAGGAAAAAATCCGCAAGCAAGAAGCCCAGCTTTCTGCCAATGCTAAAGAGTTGGAAGAGTTAAGGAGGCGGCCTCCCCTCTTCTCCTTCCAAAAGCGCACCCAACGCGATGTTGAAAAGGATAAGGCAGAGGTAAGAGAGATAGTGGAAGCCGCCTATCCAGAGATTGAGGCGATTTTCTCTTCGCCTTATCTTTTACACCAGATTACCATCTCTTTTGTTGATAGTTTTTCGCGCGAGGGTTCGGTTGGTGAGACCTATATCTCCAATAGCTCTTTAGGTTTAGAGATTGATATTCGTATCAAAAGCTTTAGTAAAGATTCTTTTGAAGATGTGAATACTATTATTCACGAAATTGTTCATGCTTTCCATGGCTTAGCTATTCTTTTGCCTGTGCCCTACGAAGAAGGTATCGCTGTAGCTACAGCGGACTTGGTGATGGATCGTCTACAGGCAAAAGGTAGAATCTCTATAGGAGAGCGCTTTTTAGACCATAACATTGACCCCTTTTCTATCAGTGTCCCTCTTGACTATGAAGCTTTTTATTCAAGTCAGGATGTCTATAAATACTACCAAGCGGTAGGTGAAGCGTGGTGGCGCATCGAGAAAAACTCACCCGGCACAATAAAACGGTTTAATGAGCTGTGGTATAAGAAGATTCAAGTGGGCGAAGAATCTAATGTTGATCTCATCAAAGCTACCCTCGCTGAAGTCTGCCCAAGTTGCAGACTGGCGCCTTAAACTTCACTTAGAGGATTTGAAAGTCTTGGTAGCCCCTTAGCCTTTTAAGAGGAGTGATATTTATTTTTTCTACTTTAGCCAGTGGAGGGCCGATTTTTGCCCACTCAATAACCCTTGTCACCGCCTCTTCTTCACCTTCTAAACAGGCCTCTACACTGCCATCAATTCTATTTCTGACCCAGCCATAGACGTCCTCTCTTTGAGCTATCTTCCTAAGGGAGTGTCTGAAAAAGACCCCTTGGACAATCCCCTCTATGATGAGCGAGATTGCTATTTTTGCCATCTTTTATTTTAGTTTTTTGGGTCCCCTTAGAATCCATTTGTCTAGGAGGTAATAGCGAATACCTGCCAGATTATTGAAGATTCTAATCGAAAAGACTACAATCACTCCTAGATAGAGATCAAGGGAGAGTTTATCGCCGATATAAGTAATAACACCCGCAAGTACCATATTGGTAAGGAGTCCGGTTAAGAAGACTACCTGCTTATAATTTTTTTCCAGGTCAGCCTTGAGCGCTCCTAAAATCGAGTCTAAAACCCCAAGAAGAGCCACAGCGCTATAGCGCGCTAGCTCCGGTGGGATAGAGAGCTTGGTGCTCATCCCGATAATTACCCCTAGAACAAGACCCAAAATAGCGACAAACATGATTCTATATTACCAAGATCTTTTTTCAAAAAAAAGACTTATCTAGGTCTGGTTTTTAAAAGCAGGAACTTTAGAGAAATACTGCCAGTCTCTCTCAGAGAGATATTTTTTAGGGATTTCTAGAGAGAGGTTTAAGAAATCCTGTTCTTTGGTTAGTTTTTGGCGCTTTTTATTGAAGGGGCAGACGAGCTGGCAGGTATCACATCCCCAAAAAAATTGTTTGCCACCTGCAAGAGTCACCTTTTTTCTTTCAACGGTAGTAATATAGGAGAGGCAGCGTGTGAAATCAAAAGCTGTTGCAGTTAAGGCTTTGCCCGGACAGCTTTTGATGCATATTTGACAGTGTTTGGGGCAATGGGCTCTGTTGGGTTTATCTGGAGCAAGGGGAAGATCAGTAATGATTACTGCCAAAAAGACCCAGCTACCAAACTCTTTGGTAATGAGCGCGCGGTTCTTACCTAAGTGCCCCAATCCAGCCAGATAGGCGTACGTCCTTTCGAGTACCGGACCAAAATCTACATAAGACTTAAATTGGTTTTTCGGAAAACCTTCCCTTAATTGCTTGAGGAGCAGGTTTAATTTTTTGCCGATGACTTTATGATAATCTCTGCCATAGGCATAAATGCTGATGCCTTTAAGCTTCGGTTTTGGGGGTTGATAGTAGTTGAGGGCAAGTACTATGATTGATTGCGCTGAAGCCAAGATCTTTTGGGGATCACTTCTTTGCTCCAGGGTGTTTTTAAGATAAGCTATTTTTCCACTTTTGTCTTTGAGGATAAATCTTTTTAATTCTAAGATCGCTGGTTCTACTGGGCGACTTTGGGCGATGCCCACCAGATCAAAACCTGCCTTCAGTGCCAGTTTTTTGAGGGTTATGGTTCTTCTTTTAAGCGGGTTTAGAATGAACACTCTTGTTTAGCGACCTCTTTTCAATGAATTTTTGCCAGGAGACGATAAGAAGAGAGGCGTTAAAGATTGAGGAATAGGTACCAGAAACAATTCCTATGAGTAGTGCTAGGATAAACCCCTTTATTGTTTCTCCGCCTAGGATAAAGAGGGTAAGAAGGGTAATGATTACCACTAAAGAGGTATTAATCGAGCGAGAAAGGGTTTGCAACAAGGAGCTGTTGACTACTTCTTCAAAAAGCTTCTGAGGGTAGAGTCGAAGGTTCTCTCTGATTCTGTCAAAAACCACAATTGTATCATGGACAGAGAAACCTAAAATGGTGAGTAAAGCGGTGATGAACATTGCGTCTAGTTCGGCCCAATTAAAGAAATGTCCCAGAATAGCAAATATCCCTAAAACCACTAAGAGGTCGTGGAGAAGAGCGATGATGGCAGCAACACCGAATCGCCAGGGGGAGGCGGGCTTTTCGACTTTTCGGAAAGCAAAAGCAATATAAAAGATGATTCCTAAGCTGGCTACAATCACCGCTTTTATAGATTTTGATTGTAGGTTTTTACTGACAGTAGGGCCAACTAAGGCAAAGTTCTTCTCTGTTACCCCTGCAACCTTGTTGGTTAGATTCTTCTTAATCTCTTCAGCAAGATTCTTGGCCTCTTCCTGATTCTTGCTAGCAATTTTGACAATTACTGCTTTTTCCCCTGCGGATTGCACCACGATTTCTTTTCTGCCCATATTTTTGATTTCTTTTACCACCTCCTCTGCCTTATTTTCATCCTGCCAAGTAAGTTCTATCATTGCTCCTCCGCTGAAATCCAAACCTAGTCTTAGACCGAAGATGCAAAGGGCAATGATCCCTGGTATGATGACGAGAAGGGACAGAGTGTAAAAGTAGATTCTTTTTTTAACAAAATTCATCCTAAATCCTTAAAAAATTAGCTAGTCTATTATTTTTTGCTGTAAGTATTAAGAACACCCGTGAGACATAGATTGCTGAAAACATTGAGATTAGGATACCAATAAGGAGGGTAACCGCAAAGCCTCTCACCGAACCACTGCCAAACCAGATAAGAATCAGGCAGGTGATAATTGAGCTGATATTGGAGTCACGAATAGAGCTCCAGGCTCTCCGAAAACCATCCTCGATAGCCACACTGAGCAGCTTGCCTTTTCGGAGCTCCTCGCGCATTCTTTCAAAGATTAAGATATTGGCATCTACTGCCATTCCTACGGAGAGAATAAAGCCAGCAACACCAGCTAGGGTGATGGTGACAGGGATGAATTTAAATATGGCAATAACTAAAGCAGTATAAATAGCAAGCGCAATATCAGCCAGAAGCCCTGGCATTTTATAGTGAATCGCCATAAAGAGCATTACAAGAAAGATACCAAAGAGCCCCGCTATCGCTGATTCTTTGAGTGGTTTATCCCCTAAGGTGGCACCGATGTTGTGCTGTTCAGCCAGACTTAAGGGTACGGGTAGGGCGCCGCTGTTAAGCTGTAGGGCTAATTTGCGTGCTTCTTCAACACTAAAATTACCTGTAATGCGCGCACGGCCATCTGTAATAACAGTTTGCACCACTGGTGCTGTGATGATTTGGTCGTCTAAGATGACGATCAATCTTTTGCCGATGTTCTCTTTTGTAGCAGTAGCAAATTTGTCTCGGCCCTCATCATTAAATTCTAGATTTACCTCTGGAACGCTTTGACCTCCGCCTGCAGACGAAAAAGCCAAGGATGCCCTTCTCAACTCTTTACCAGTTAAGACCTCTTGGCCGTTTTCGGTGATGAATTTTAATTGCGCTGTTTGGCCTAGCATCTTGATTGCCTCTTCTACATTTTGAATACCCGGTAATTCAACCACAATCCCCTGCTTCTCACCGATTTTTGTGGCTTGGATGACGGGTTCAGTCACACCCAGACCATCTACCCTTTTGCGAATGATGTCAATGGCGCCCTCGATGGCTTGCGCCCGTTCTTTTTCAGAGATTTTGGAGAGATCGGCTAAATAAAGAAGCGAGGTGCCTCCCTGAAGGTCCAGTCCTCGGTGGATTTTGAACTCTCTGAAGAAGGGACCAAGCCTAAGATTTGGACCTTTTGGGATATCAATCAGAATGGCAATCGTTAAAATAGAGAGGATAAAGAAGAGGTTAATGAATGTTCCGTACTTCTTAATCATATCTTGCCATTCTCGGGGAATGAAATTGCTAGCTTATTTTTAAAAAGCTCGGGTAAAACATGTTTTTCTAAAAGAGCAAAATTTTTAGCAGGAATGTATCTTAGAATCTCTGGTTCAAAGATATAGATCTCATTCTCTTTCTGATCCGCCTTGTAGACTGTGGCTATTCTGCCCATTTTGTAATGGAATTTGGCTAGTTTTTCTAAATCCAATTTTTTGGGAAAAACGCTGGTATTAAAAACATAAAAAGGGGCAGCAGAAGTGATAAAATGGCGATGCTCCCGGAGAGCACCTGCACTCCCTTGGTCTGAAGAGGCGAAGCGAGCGAAGAATCCGCTAAAAGAGTAGGCCTCCAGTTTCTGATTAAGCTGGGGATCGGTCTGACCAGTGATAATGAGAAGATTTTTGGTTTCAGTCTTTTTGAGGGTCTGAAGGATATCGGCAAGAACAGCAATCTTCTTTTCTACCTCTTTGCCTCCGATAAGAATTACTGCTTGTTGGATGATTTGAAAACCGATTGCTTGGGCAAGTAAACATTCAATGGCGTGGGAACGATTTTTTAGAAAGACGCGATCAATACGGCGATCAATAGCCTCAAGCATCTCTTTTGGCAGAGTAATGGTGATTCGTACTTTCTTCTCGCTCATCTTTCTTAAGTTAAGCATAAGAGAGTCTGCTGGTCAACCCTTAAAGCTTAAGGAAGGGTTTTATTCTTTTTGCTCCTTAATTCTCTGAAGAACCTTCCTGAAATCTGCCGGCAGGGGCGCTTTGATGGTTAGATTTTTTTTGCTAATCGGGTGTTGAAAGATAAGGGTTTGAGCGTGTAGGAGTTGTCTCTGGGCATTAAGCTCCCCACTCATTTTTTGGCTTAAGGGTGTAAAGTAGAGTTTATCGCCAACAATGGGTAGATTTAAGAAAAGGGCATGGGCTCTTATTTGGTGCGTGCGGCCGGTATAGGGTTGAATACTTGCTATAGTCAAGGGAATCTTTTGAAAAGAGAGACTCTTTTCGGGGAAAAAGTAGGTAATAGCCTCTTTGCCGTTTCTGGTGACAATCATTTTAAAACGGTTTTTTCTTTGCCTAGCGAGAGGCTTATTCAGAAGGATGGGCTCTTTTAGTTCGCCAACAAGCAGTGAGAGATAAAATTTCTGAATTTGCTTCTTCTCAATTTTTTTAGCCATCTCTTTAAGTACCTGTGGGTTTTTAGCGATAATCATTACCCCTGAGGTCTCTTTGTCTAATCGATGGATGAGCCCTGGTCTTAATAGAGAGATGGGGTTCTCTCTATCATACACCGCTTCGGCGATCTCAGGTTTTTCTTTTAAGAGATAATCCACCAGTGTATCACCTTTATGACCAGCGGCTGGATGGACGACTATTCCCGGTGGTTTATTGATGGCTATCAGATACTCATCCTCATAGAGAATTAAAGGTCTTAATCTGGCCGAGCAAGCTACTCTTTTGAGCTGAGATTCTTCTTTGAAAGTCACAGTCAAGAGCATCCCTGGCGAGACAGTAAAGCTTGGATCTTGAATCCTGTTGCCTTCTACCAGGACATTCCCCTCCTCTATGAGGGTTTGGATTTTATTGCGGCTTATCTCTGGCAGAAGGATTTTTAGGGCTTTATCGAGTCGTGTCTTTGCTTGCCAGAATTTTTTTCGCAAAAGTCTCAATGCTGTCACCTCCTCTTATGCGGATTCTTTTGATAAGTAAAGGGTCGTCACCTTTTTTGTAAAAGCCGTAATGAGTGGTTACCGCAGCAATAACGCCGACGTTTTTGAGATAATTTCTGACAGCCTCGTTGCTTTTTCCTGCCGGATAGGCAAAAACCGGACTATTGATATAGTCTGGCAGGACAATCTCTTGTTTAAGTGCTTTTTCGTCTAGTGCGGCAAGGTTTTTGTGGGTGCGACTATGGCCGCCAATCTCCCATCCTTCTTCGGCAAGCTTTTTGATCATTGTTAGATCCAGGTAACCTGATTTGCCAATAAATTTATCAATCACAAATAGTGTGCCGCTAAAGCCATATTTTTGCATAATTGGATAGGCGTTCTCATAGACATCGCTGTAGCCATCGTCAAAGGTGATTACAATGGGGTGAGGAATAGAAAAATCCTCCCTAACTAGCTGGGCAAGCTTTATGGTTTGAAAACCCTCTTTTTTAATGAGCGCCATCTGCAGGTTGAAATTAAGAGTACTCACCGAGAGATCCTTATCCAGTTGGTTGCCTTGGTAGAGATTTTGTACATGGTGATACATTAAAATAGGTACTTTGAGATTTTTGGGGTCTGAAGAAGGGCTCTTATGGGAATTGTAGCTTGTCTTTGGTGATGGAAGAGGGGTGGGAGTGATGGTGGGTGATGCGGAGATGAGAGGCATAGGTGAAAGCGAGGGTGTAATCTCTATATAAGGAGTTTGGTTGGAGAAGGAGTTTTTGAGTAACAGCCCGAGGCCGGAGAAAGAGAGCATAGCAAGGAGACCTAGAATTATGAAGGTAAGGGTCACCAGCGGATGGCGGCGATCTTTAGCCTTTAGATTCTCGGCGAGGTTTCGGCTAGAATCCACCTGTGTGCCTGATGAAAGCAAGCCGACTTTGCGCAGCTTCCTTCGTAACTTGGATCTCTGTTGGAAATGCTTCTTTGAGCTCATCTATGTGAGTAATAACAATTATTTTTTGAAAATATTTTTTAATGATTTGCAAGGTGTTGATTAACGCTTCCCTACCCTGTAAATCAAGACTACCAAAACCTTCGTCTATAATCAAAAATTCCACCCTGGAGCCTAACCTTTCTGTAAGTAGTATTGAAAGAGCCAGTCTGATTGCTAGGTTGATTCTGAAAGCTTCGCCGCCCGAGAATAATTCATAAGGTCGGCTACCCATAGAATCCGAGACAATAATTTCTAAGGTTTCAATCAGGCCCTCGCCACTTCTTTTTTCTTTTTCGGTTTCAATGTTGAGAGAAAGCATACCATCACTTAAATTATTAAGCAACATATTGGCTTTTTCCTCTAGAAGGGGTATTGCCTCTTCAATAATCATTGCCTGAATGCCGCTTTTTCCGCAGGCGTCACTGAGAATTTTTAGATCGCCAAACTTCTCTTTAGCGGCGGAGGCTTCTTTTTGTAATCTCTTTAATTCTTCTTCTCTTTTTTGAGATTCTGCCAATCGCGAAGAAAGTAAGACCTTTTTTTCTCGCACTGCTTTTTCTTCCTCCAAAGTTAGCTGGTATTCTTTTTCCAGTTGTTCAAGAGGCTTAAGTTGTTTTTCTTTATTGCCAATTTTCTCTTTTAAAGAGAACCCCTGAATTTTGATTTTCTCTAATTCTTTTTTGGCTCTTTCTGTTTCTACACACAAAGAGGTAAGTCCAGTCTTTTTTTCTAGGAGGGTTTTTTCTAAGACCTCAATATCTTTAAAAAGCTTACTTTTTTCTGCTAGCCCGATAGATTCAGCCTCTAAACTTTCATAGTAAGAAGAATTAAAAGCCAGTTTCTCAAACTCTTTTTTGAGTGCTTTTAATTCCCCTTCTATTTTTATTTCCTTTGCTTGCTCGTTTTTTTTAATGCGCTCAATTTCTTCTTTTAATTTTTCAATCTTTAGAAGGCTTTCTTTTTCTAGGAGTTTTTTTGTCTCTTCTTTTTCTTTTACTGAACGAAATTCTCGATAACAAGTTGGGCAGCGAACAATCCGATTGATATCGGCAATTTTTTTCCTAAGCTCTTCTTTCTCAGTTTTAATCTGTTCATCAATGCCAAAAATCAAGGTTTTGAGTCTTTCGGCAACGAGTTCTTTTTGTTGGTTGAGATCTTTTTCCCGATTTTTTAAATTTTCAAATTCTTTTTTGGTTTTGCTAAGTTGCGCCAACTCCTTACTAACCGCTAACCAGCGTTGATAATCATCTTTGATTTGCGATTTTTGTTTGAGAGTTTTTTCTAATTCCGAGATAGCATTTTTTAGCTCTTCTTGCTCGACAAAATAGAGCTTAAGCCTATGTGCTTGTTCGTTGTATTGACTAGCCAGACGATTTTTCTCAGCAAGCAGACCGCTGAGTTCCAATTTGATTTCTTGCAAATCTTGAAGTTTTCTTTCAAGCTCTTTTTTTCTTTCCTCTATTTTCTTTAATTTCTCTTCGGTGGTTTTTAGTTCTCTTTTTAAAAGTTCCGTATCTTCTTTTTCTTTCTCTAAATTAGAGATAGCGATTTCTAAAGATTGAAACCTTACCTCTTCTGCTTTTGCTTGTTCTTTGAGGCTCTCTTGTCTCCTATCCCATTCAGAAAGCAGCAACAGTTCCGAAAGCACCGCCTTTCGTTCGCTAGGGGTTTTTATGGTGAATGCGTCAGCCTTTCCTTGTCGAAGTAAGCAGGAATTACTAAAGATTTCGTAAGGCAATTTTAGAGTGGCAACGATTTTTGTCTCGGTAAGCCGAATGGTTTTCTCTGTCAAACTCTGCCATTGTTTACCATCACTGCTTACAAAAAACTCCAGGAGGGTTTTGGGATTTTTGCCTTTTTTATGATATCTAAGGATGCGATACTGTTTTTCATCTTCGGCCAAGATGACCTCAGTTTGAGTGTAGTCTTTGTTATGACTTATTAAGAAATCATCGTTTTTATAGCGAGCTTTTCCCCAGATTGTCCAGGTAAGGGCATCGATAAGGCTAGATTTACCAGCGCCATTTCTCCCCGTGAGGACCGCCAGATCAAAAAGATCAAAATCAACCTCTGCTGGTTCGCTGTAAGAAAGAAAATTTTCTAATTTTAGCAGTTTAGGGTACATCTTTTTGGCAGTAGAGCCTATAGGCTTTGATAAGTTTTTCTATCTTTTCCTCCCCTATCTTCTTTCTTTTAAGATAAATTCTTAGGAGCTCTTCATCGGTTTTTGATTCTAGATTGTAGATTTTTTTGCTCTCGGTTTTCTCTATCTGCCAATTGATGCCTGCGTAAAAATAGCAATCCTTTACTACCTCCAAAAGGGCGCTCTCTCTAAAAAGTTTTTTTTGATGCTCGCTAGCGGTAATTTTTAATCTTAAAATAGTATCGGCGATCTTCTCTTTTTTTATCTTCTCTATAGCCTCTTGGGTAGGATTGGTTTCTCTTTCTAGTTTGATCTCGATTGTTTTTAGCTCTCTTACGGAGAGTTTTTCCAGCTTGAAATGTAGATTTTGGGTCTTTTCGTCAATGCTTAAAATAGCTACACATTTTAATTCTCCTTCTTCGCCAAAATCAATAAAATCAGGTGAGCCGGAGTAAAAAATCGCTTTTTCTTTCAAGAGATGGGGCTTTTCAAAGAAGGGCAAAAGTTTCTCTTTTATAAGAATTTCTGAGCTGGTGATAAGTTGCGGTTTATGAATATGGCCAGCAATAGTATAAAGGATGGGGTCGCTTAAAAACCAGTTTTTGGGCAAAAGCAATTCTTCGCTATAGAGAGTACTCTGGAGATTAGGATAAAGAGCGCCTTCTATGCTACCGTGAATTAAGGCAATGGTGGGTTTTTGATTTTTTCTTGCCTGCTTAAGCAAATCGTTAAAGATATTAAAAAGCAAGGAGAGAGCGGTTTCATTGAGAAGATTGGGATCTTTAAGAGTATTGGAAAGAAGAAAATTTTTATTCACCCAGGGAATGGCTAAAATTTGGAGAGGATTTTTTTTCGATTGAAAAATTGTGGGTTTTCTGATTACATAAAGACCCTCAACTTCCAAAGCTGAAAAAACATCTAAGGCATTGGCTTTTATGGGTGAGAGTGGTAAATCATGGTTGCCAACCAGTAGCAGAGTTTCAATCTGGTTTTTGATAAGCCGATTTAGTCTTTTTGCCAGCTCTCTTTCCTGGGTGGGGGTGGGATTGGCGGTTTTGTAAGCGTCGCCGCTGAAAATTACCATATCTACTTGGTTGCGAAGAGCAATCTCAATAATCTGATCAAGCGTTTTTAGAAAGTCTAAAAAACGGCTGTTTAATCCTCGTTGGGGATCAATGTTGCCAAAGTTCTCCATTCCTAAATGGAGATCGCCAAATTGAAGGACCTTAATCATTTTTTCAAAAATTTTAAGTTAAGAATGCTATTGCAAAAATTTTTCCAACTCTGCTTTGCCTAGGTATCCAGAGATCTCCTTTTTTACTTTGCCGTTTTCGAAAATGATGATGGTGGGAATACTCATAATTTGATAAGAGGAGGCGGTTTTAGGGTTTTCGTCAACATTGATCTTGATAAAGAGGAAGCGGTCGCTGTAACTTTTTGCAACTTCTTCGAAGACCGGTGCCATCATTTGGCAAGGTCCGCACCAGGGCGCAAAGAAATCTACTACTACCGGCTTTTTAGCCTCGGCGAGGTTTTTTTGAAAATTGGCATCTGTCCAGTGTTCCACTTTTACTCCTTTTGGTTATTAAGTGATTCTTTTTAATAATTTCGGTAAAAATACTACTTTGATTTCTGCTAGTTTAAAAATCAGTAAACTTAAAGCTACATCACCCACCAAGGCATTTCTTAAAAAAGGTAAACCCGCAAGATAACACTCCAAGAGTCCTGTGGTTGTTTTTGGATAAAAAGAGTTTGGTTCTAGCCAGACGCCCAGATTAGTGATGAGGAAAAAGATTAAAGATGACCAAAAGGCAATAACAGCAATAGAAAGCCATTCTTTTCTTTTTCTTAAAGTCAGACCCAAAAAGAAGATTACCAGATAGGCAAAAGCCACGTAAATTTGGGAAAAGTAGAAGAGATACGAGAGATTTCGGCTCATCAGCGCCAAAAACAGATTAGAAAGAACCAACGCTAAAATTGGGGTAAAAATAGCCCAACGATTCTTCACCCGGGCAGAGGCAAAGAGGGTAATAGCGGTCATTGCAGTAAGGTTGGGCGGATGAGGGATAAGCCGAGAGATTACTCCCAGAAGTGTCAAACCCCAAATAGTAATATACATAGTTTCATTTTATCTGAAAAAATGACTTTTGGAAAGATTTGAAAAATATAAATATTCAGAGTGGTAAAAATCCTGGAAGTAGAAATTCGTAATCCTTTTTGAGAATGGAAAGTTGTCAATTTTAAAAACGAACAAGCTTTAGAAAAGCTGCTGATTCTTTTTTAGTATAATTAAAAAATCAAATTAGCCCACTTAAAAAGAGGCTTTCTATTGCAATTATTATGTGTTAATTTTTATAAGCCCGCAAATCTGTTTTTTTGGGAATTTCGAGATTTTTGAGGCCAGAAACATAAAAGAATTAGTCCTTTACGCAGTTTCTCTAAAGATATGGCATCTGAATAAGGGATGGCTAGCAAGGTATTTGTTCACATAGCCTATTGACAAAGTTGGTTAATTATTCCATAAAGTCAATAATAACTTCAGGAGGCACATTAATAGTCAAGTTTCTTACGGGAAGCAAGTTGGTTATTGAGGGGTTTCTGCCCTATCACCTATTTAAATTGACAGAAGTTTTTTTGGAATAGGTTATCTATAAATTTCTGCTCTTCCTCTTGAGAAACGGTTTTATTTAAACCCACATTTTCTTTAGAAGGTAAGAGCCTAGCTTTAATCTCTTCATCACAAGTAGTAGGACAGGACTCTAAGGCGTTGACCAAAAGTTGGATCTTGGCAGCTTCATTATCAAGACTTGCTACTCTTTTAAAAAAGCTAATACACTCTTCTTTTTTACTTGTCTCTAAAATATCGGCTTTGGTCTGGTTGGTGGCGAAGAAATAAATAACCACTGTTAAAATGCCCACCACAAACCCTCCTAAAAGGCAGATTTGTTTTACTTTACCTGTTGACATTTTCGCCCCCCCCTTAATTTATTCCCCTTTAGATATTATCGGAAATTTTTAGAAAATAAGCAAGAGGGTGTTGTTAGCACTTGCTATAGCCGCAGGTGTTGCAAGAGACGCAGCCAGAGCTATGTTCTAGTATTCCCCCACACTCAGGGCAAAGGTCGTTCTCCAGGAAACCGGTTTTGTGGGTGTGTTCTAAATCCGGCTTACTGGTAGTTTCAAGCGCCTCGGTTCTCCCAGAGTGGGCAAGGAGGTTTAGAGAGTTTTTTTGTTCAGGGAGATGGCGACTGAGAATCTCAGGAGAGGTGGGAAGCTTGTCAATGCTATGATCGACTTCACTAGAGCTGGGGAGGGTTAAGTTTAGATTAAGCGTGTTTTTGCGACTGATAAATCTCTCTAGCGCCTTGCCAATAGCGTCGGGCACAGAGAGGATAAGCTCGCCTTTCTGCCAGACAGGCGCCGAGCCACGGATGCCTTTTAGGTGTTTAATGATGGATTTTATTTCAATACCGGAGCGTAAGGCTAAGGAGATGAGTCTACCTACAGCCTCTGTTAAGGCATTGGCTTCACCGCCGGATTTACCGATGCGGGCGAAAATCTCAAAAGGCCCCCAGGAGTCTTCGTTAATGGTCACATAAAGGTCGCCTAGGCCTGTAGGAATTTCTTCAGTAGTGCCGGAAACCACCGCTGGTCTGGGTCGGGGCTTAATTCGGAACTCTTCTTTGGCGGCTTCGATATTCTGTTGAAAGGCGGGATTGGTTAAGATGGAAGTGGTGTTTGGAGAGGATGATTGCTCTTTAGGAGCCCCTGTTGGCGAGGAATTGTGATTCTGCTCGTCATTTTTAGCAGTTGAAAGGACCTGGTTGGCCTTGGAGCCGTCACGATAGATAGTGATGCCTTTAAGGCCTAACTCATGAGCCATCATGTAGGCTTTTTTTACATCCTCAACAGTAGCCTCGTTCCTAAAGTTAATGGTCTTAGAGATACCGGCGTCTACATATTTTTGAAAAGCCGCTTGCATTTTTAGATGCCATTGGGGGCTGATATCATGGGCGGTAACAAAGACTCTTCTTAAATCCTCAGGAACCTCTTTGATTTTTTGAATACTTCCTTCTTTTGCGACTCTCTCCATTAGCTCTTTGCTAGCAAAGCCTCTCTCTTTAGCGATTCTTTCAAAAAGCGGGTTGATGTCTAAGACCTCCATATCTGCTTGTTTGCGTATAAAAGCGACGGCAAAGAGGGGCTCAAGTCCTGAAGAGACATTGGCAATGATAGAGGTTGTACCGGTGGGGGCGATGGAGGTTACGGTACCGTTGCGCATAAATTTTTTACCCTCTTTTTCGTAGCGAGAACCAGGAAAGAGTGGAAAGTTACCCCTCTCTTTGCCTAGTTCTTGTGAGGTAGCTTCTGCTTCTTGACTGATGAACTTCATCACTTTTTCGGCTATCTCAAGCGCTTCTTCAGAGTCATAAGGTATCCCAAGCATTATAAGCATATCTGTAAACCCCATTATGCCTAACCCAATCCTGCGGGTTTTTTGAGCTTCTTCTTTAACCTTTGGCAAAGGAAACCTTGAGAGATCAAGCATATTATCTAAAAATCTTACCCCCAGGGCTGTCATTTTTCTTAAACCCTCCCAGTCAATCTCTTTACCCTTAACAAAATGGGCGAGATTAATATGTCCGAGGTTGCATGTTCCAAAGGCTGGCAGAGGTTGTTCTCCGCAGGGATTAGTGGCTTCGATAATTTCGGCATGGTTGAGAGGATTAAGACGGTTGATCTGGTCAATAAAGACCAACCCCGGATCCCCTGTCTTCCAGGCATTGTAGACGATTTTATCAAAGACCTCTCTCGCTTTTTTATAACCAACAACGGTTTGGCTGCGAGGATCGATAATTTCGTAATTGGTATCCTTAAGCACCGCCTCCATAAATTTATCGGTCACCGCTACCGAGAGATTGAAATTGGTTAGCGAGTGTCCATCAGCCTTCGCTTCAATAAATTCTTCGATATCAGGATGATCTACCCTTAGGACACCCATATTGGCCCCTCGACGGGTAGCTCCCTGTTTGACCGTTTCGGTGGCGGCGTCAAAGGCTTTCATAAACGAGACTGGTCCAGAGGCGACACCTGAAGTAGTGCATACCCTTGAGCCTTTAGGCCGAATTTTTGAGAAAGAGAACCCTGTTCCACCGCCCGATTTGTGAATGAGGGCAGCATTTTTAATCGCTTCAAAGATACCCTCCATTGAGTCTTCAACGGGAAGGACAAAGCAGGCAGAAAGTTGACCAATACTGGTGCCTGCGCCGGTAAAGGTAGGAGTGTTGGGTAAGAAATCTAGATGGATTAAGGCCTTTAAAAACTCTTCTTCTATCTTCTCTATTTTAGGGGGTGTAGCACCGTAAAACTTTTCGGCTGTTGCTACATGATGGGCTACCCGGTGGAACATCTCAAAAGGGGTCTCAATAACAGCTCCCTCGGCATTTTTGAGAAGGTAGCGTTTCTTCATAACTGATAACGCAAAAGGAGAGAGATGTAACTCCTTCTCTAAATAGCTAAAATCACATTTTTTCTTTTTTGTGCTGCTGCTTTTTAGAGGATTCTCGCCTGTGTCAAAAAGCTGATTATGGGTCTTTGTCATCCTCCCTCCTTATTTTAACAATTAAGGTCTTTGATTCTTAAGAGAAAAAACTAATCTTACTCTTCCTCCGCTCCTGAGAAAGCTCTTTTACAGAGGAGACTTTATCTTTATTTTATTGATTTAGTACAAGAGAGATTTGAATTTTTGTTTTCTAATTTCTAAATTTAACTCTTTTATAGAAGTGAGACAATCTTGACAATTCTTTTATTTTCTTTAGCTAGAGGATAAAAATTTGCCTAGAAAATTAGAAACTATTGTTTGACCCCTGGGCTAGAAATTCCTCTATCCTTAAGAGCTCATTGTATTTTGCGGTTCTTTCCCCTCGGCAAGGTGCTCCTGCTTTGATGAAATCAGCATCTACGCCCACCGCCAGGTGAGAGATAAAGGTGTCCTCAGTCTCGCCGCTTCTATGGGAGATGATAATTTTAAGACCATGCTCTTTAGCGTGTCTGATTGTCTCCAGGGTTTCGCTTAAGGTGCCTACCTGGTTAGGTTTAATAATGGTGGCATTAATTGCCTTATTTTCGGTGACAGTATCTAACCTTTCAGAATTAGTAGCTACCAAATCGTCCCCTACAATCATAATTTTATTGCCTAGCTTGGAATTCAAAACCTGCCAACCCAAAATGTCATCTTCATCTAGGGCATCTTCCAGAGAAACGATCTGGTATTTTTGAACAAGTTCTAAGAGCCAGTCAATCATCTCTTCCCTGCTTAAAATTTTCTTCTCTACGTTTAGGTTATATTTCTCTCCATCAAAAAACTCTGAAGCTGCTATATCGAGGGCGATTGCTGCCTTTGGAGAGGTTTCAAAGAAGGATTTTTCAATAGCTGTAGTGATTAGGTCTAGGGCAACCAAATTGCTGCTCTGATTGAGAAGCGCATATCCTCCTTCATCTCCCATAGTAATCGGAAGTGATCTTTCACGGATGAGGTTACTTAAAGCAGAGAAAATCTTAACTCCTAGCTCGAGGTTCTCTTTAAACTTTGAGGCTTTGGGAACAATCATAAATTCTTGGATATCTAGGCTGAAAGAGGAATGTTTGCCGCCATTTAAGATGTTTAACATTGGTACTGGCATCTTGAAATCGCCCTTCTTGCCAAACAGTTGCGCCAGATATTGAAAAAGAGGGAGGCCCTGAGCTGCAGCTTCAGCTTTAGCAATGGCGAGTGAGACCGAGAGGATAGCGTTAGCGCCCAACAGGCGTTTGTTCTGGGTACCATCTAAGCCAATCATTATCCTGTCTAATTCGTCCTGGAAGCGTGCATCCTGACCGATGAGAATCTCGGCGAGCTTTTCAGAGACATTCTCTATCGCTTTTTGCACCCCCAAGCCCTGGTAATGATCAGGATCGCCATCTCTGAGTTCCAAAGCTTCATGAGCGCCGGTAGAAGCACCTGAGGGTATGGAGGCGCGCCCGAGTGAGCCATCCTCCAGGATAACATCGGTCTCCACGGTGGGATTACCGCGAGAGTCAAGGATTTGACGACTTTTTATTTTTTTTATCTTGGCCATTTTCTCTTCTTTAATTTTTATTTTAGCTTGCGTCTTATAAAGGCTGGTACATCTAGCTCGTCTTGCGAGCTATCTTTCTCCTCCGGGCCTTCTGGTTCCACTTCCTCTTCGGGATAGGGTTTAGCGACTGAATCAAAGTTGGAAAAGGCTGACCTTTGTTCACCCAAGCCTGATGGCTTACTGGCAGAGATAAAGCCGTAGTTGGCTCTCTGCATACCAGTGAACGATTTCTTAGATGCTGATTTTCCTTCACCCTCGAAGCCGGTAGCAATAACCGTGATTTTGACTTCTCCCTGCATAGCTTCATCAATGATAGCTCCAAAGATAATATTGGCATCTTCGTCCGCTGCTTCAGTGATGGTGTTTGCCGCTTCGTTAATCTCGTGCATTCCCAGATCCGGACCGCCGGTGATATTAAAGAGAATACCCTTAGCGCCATCTATAGAGAGCTCCAACAGCGGTGAATCAATGGCTGCCCGTGCCGCTTCTACAGCACGATTATCTCCGGAACTAATGCCAATACCCATCAGTGCCGAACCGGCATCAGACATAATAGTACGTACATCGGCAAAGTCCACATTGATTAAGCCGTGAAGGGTGATGAGATCAGAGATGCCTTGGACACCCTGACGCAGGACATCGTCTACTATACTAAAGGCATCAAAGAGCGATGTTTTCTTATCAATCACCTGAAGTAGCCGATCGTTAGGGATGGTAATGAGGGTGTCTACCTTATCCTTCAATTCCTCGATGCCGGCCTCAGCCACTTTCTTCCGCCGCGCACCTTCAAAAGAGAATGGTTTGGTAACTACCGCCACTGTTAAAGCGCCCAATTCTTTAGCGATGGAAGCCACAAAGGGAGCAGCGCCTGTGCCGGTGCCACCACCCATACCGCAGGTTACAAAGACCATATCCGCATTTTTGAGAGCTTCATAAAGCTCTTCTTTATTCTCCTCTGCGGCTTTTCTGCCTAGTTCAGGATCAGCGCCCGCGCCTAGGCCTCGCGTAGTTTCTTTACCGATATGAATTTTGACCTCTGAATCATTATAGGAGAGGGCTTGAGCATCGGTATTGATAGCCACAAACTGCACTCCTCTTAGTTTAGAAGAGATCATCCTTTGGACGGCTGCACCACCAGCACCGCCGACACCCACTACCTTGATTTTTGCGAGACTAATTTCTTTATCTTTCTCCATATTGTTACTCCTTGCCCCTCTTTATGGCAAAAAGTTTTTAAAACTTTTTATAAATTTTGTAAGCCATTCTGTTCCTAATTTATAGCTATCTTTCTCTAGTTTTTGTTCGCTTCCCCAGATTAATAGTCCTATAGCTGTAGAGTAAATCGGATCTTCAACTTTGTCAACCATCCCTGAGATTTCTACAATAGGCATTCCTAGTTGGGCAGGTAGTCTGAGCGTCTCCTTAGCTAGTTCTATCACAGCATCAGTTTTGGTGCCACCTCCTGTAAGTACTGCTCCAGCAGGTAGCAATCCTTCCCTACCGATTTTTCTGAGTTCGTCTTTGACCATCATAAAAATCTCGTTTAGTCTGGCTTCTACAATCTCAGCAATATAGCGCGTTTCAGCGGTTGCGTCTTCGTTCTTGTCAAATCTGTTCAGATCAATGGTGGCTCGTTCTGGTACTTTCTCTGGGTTTGCGGTGCCATATTTGAGTTTTACCGCTTCGGCAACATCTAGGGTGGTGCGTAGGCCGATTGCTATATCATTAGTAATATAGGAGGCACCAATGGGCAGTACCACTGTGTACAAGATATCCCCTTCCTCAAAAACTGTCAATGAAGTGGTGTTGGAGCCTATATCAATCAACGCTACCCCTATCTCTTTTTGTCTTTTTGAGAGTAGGAGTTTAGAGCAAGCCAAGGGAGCATAAACCAAGCCGTTGATTTTCACGCCTGCCTGGTTGACACACCTGCTCAGATTTTTAACCGCATTAACAGAGGCAGTAATTACCTGGGTCTCTACTTCTAGACGGACTCCGCTCATACCCACCGGATCTTTAATTCCTCCTTGACCATCTACCATAAAGTTCTTAGGGATAATATGCAGAATCTCTTTGTTTGGTACTGTAGGCATCGCTTTTGCGGCTTCGATGACTCTTAAGACATCACTCTCGCTGATTTCTCCATCGGCTCTAGATACAGCGATAATGCCTTTGGAAGATTCGCACTGAATATGGGTGCCGTTGATGCCGACGAAGGCTTCAGTTACAGTGGTGCCCGCCATTCTTTCTGCCTCTTCTAGGGCTGAGGTGATAGCAGAGACCGTCTCTTCTATATCAACTACTAAACCCTTTCTTAAGCCTGCTGAGGAAGCGCTGCCAATGCCGATAATATCAAAGCCCATCTCGGTTTTACTGCCGATGCTTACTGCTACCTTGTGGCTACCCACATCTATGCCGCTTATAAAATTCTTGCGATTAATACTGCCTCCCTTTTTCTTAAATTTTATTATTTATATTTTATGATGAATTTTAATTTTTGGCTAGGGTCTAACCAGTCTTGCCAGATAAGGGAAAAAGATAGATAAGCCGATTACTACAGCGATTAATGCCGAAAGCAATGTTGCTCCTGCCATAGCATCTTTTATGTAAGCGATTAAGCGATGATTTTGAGGATGAACTACATCTAGAAGCTTTTCAATGATAGAGTTAATAATTTCTACTACAAACACAAGAGCGATAGCGAAAAAAAGAATGGCTGCTTCTAGGTAAGTAACACCCAATAGATAAGCGGTAATAACTACAAAGGTAGCAACTACAAAATGAATTCTGGCATTTTGTTCATATCGAAGAAGATCAATAATTCCCTGAATAGCGTAGCCGAAAGATTTCATAAGCTTTTCCCAGTTCATTCTTATTAATTATAACAATTATTTGTTGAGCAGGTTAAGAAAGACATTCTGATAATTTTTCTTCAATCAAAGAAAAGTTTTTTTCATCAGCAGGTTGTTTATGGTCAAAACCTAAAAGATGTAAAAGACCGTGTAAGAAAAGCGCCTCTATATCAAACCCTTGCTTTTTGGCCTCTTCTTTAGAGATATAGATATCGCCTAGAAAAATACAAGAGTCTAAAAATTGTCGGTTGCTTGGTAGTGCTATTACAGTGGTAGGTAGATTTTTATTGAAAATTTCCTGGTTTATTTTTTTAATTTTCTTTTCGCTGACAAAATAAAGATTAAGAGCAAATTTTTTGTTGGTCATCAGCCAGGAAAGACCTCGTTGTTGGAAGAAAAGATTTTTTAATTTTTCTAAAAAACAGGGCCAAAGGTTTTCTAGCGAGGAAATCAGACTTAAGTTACAGCCACTAGAGTCCAAAATCTTCAATTTCATTTTTCTTCGCCTTTAGCTTTACAGGTCTTGATAGAGGTAATTTTTGATAGGCTATTCTTTTATGATAAATGCTAAGAAGTGTATTAAGAAAAATCTTTTTAATCTTTACTAACTCTCTTTCTGAAAGGCTTGATTCAGATAGTTGCGAGGAGGCTTTTTTTTCTTGAAAAGTTTCTTCCAGAAGTTTTTCTAGACTCTCTGGGTTTACTTCCTCTAAAGAGCGAGCTTTAGCCTCTACCGCATCGGCAAGTAATACGATAGCAGTCTCTTTAGACTGGGGCTTGGGACCCGGATAGTAAAAGTCTGCTTCTTTGACTTCCTGAAGAACGCCTTCCTCTTGTAGTTTTTGGGCTTTCTTATAAAAATAGTCTAGAAGTCCGGCGCCTTGATGCTCGCGAATAAAAGCGCGAATCTCTTCTGGTAGATGAAATTCTTTAGCTAGATTGTCCCCGTAGAGGACGTGGTCAATAATAGTTTTGGCACTCTCTTTAGGCAGAATTTGGTCATGGATGTTTTGGCCGTTTTGGTTCTCAATAAAAAATGAGGGGTTCTTCAGTTTACCAATATCATGATAATAAGCACCGATACGTGCCAAAAGAGCATTGGCACCAATCCCCTTTGCCGCTTTATAGGCTAAGGTAGCCACATTTAAGGAGTGTTGATAGGTACCGGGCGCCTCCAAAGAGAGTTTCACAAGAAGCGGATGGCTTAAGCTTTCAAAGCGATTGAGGCGCCTAAAATTGGCGAGAGGCTCAGAGAGATCGGTAAAGTAAAAGATAAGGACCAACGATAAGATCAGACTTGTCAAAAGAGCTAATAAAAAGACCCTAAGCAGCCTGTCCCAAAAGCCTAGACCTTCTGATAGGCTTAACAGATAGTTGCTCAAAAGAAGAGGTAGAAAGAGTAGTAAAAAGAGGTAAAAAAAGGGTTTAAAGACTTTCAGAATCATTTTTGAGAGAGAAGCTCTTTGAGTCGTTTGGCTATTCTTGCAGGCGGGCAACTCTCGCCTATCTCTTTGATACTTTGTGCCATAATCTCTGCAAACTTAAGATTCTTAGCAATTAAGCTCTTTAAAAATTGATCAAGCTCCTTGTCTGAAAGTTCTTTGGGTAGGAAGCTTTCTAAGATTTTAATCTCGGCTTGCGATTTGGTGATGATTTCTTGCCGATTGCCAAGAGTGGCTTTTTCAATCATCTCTTTAAGATTGTTGATTTCTTTGCGGATAATTTGGATAACTTCTCTCTCTTCTAGATCTCTACCTTTGGCAATTTCTTGATTCTTAGTAAGAGAGCGGAGGTATCTTAGCACCTCAACCTTTAAGAGCTCCCCCTTTTTTAAAGCCTCTTTCTCGCTTGCCAAGATTTTTTGGAGAAGCGTCATTGTTAAAGTTTAGCCTTTTTAAGTTTTGTAGCCTCTTTTTTCTTGTCTGATTTTTGCCGCTCGTAAGGCTAACTCTCTTTTAGCTTTACGGTTGAGTGGTTTTCTATATTCTCTAATCTCTTTGACCGTCCTTAAAAGGCCTATCTCTTGGATAAGTCTAGTGAAACGTCTGATGATGATTTCTGGTCTCTCATTATTTTTTCTAGCGACGTCGGGAATCTCTCTTTTCATATTAAGAATAGATTATCAGAAACTTTTATTTTTGGCAATTTTTAAGTAATCTTTTTCATATTAAGCGATAGGTCCTAGAAGCTTTCCGCCCAGAAGGTGCATATGTAGGTGCTTTATCACCTGACCGCTATGCAAGCCCTGATTGATAACCAGCCTAAAGCCATTCTCCGCGATAGCCAATTTCTGGGCTACCTGTTTAGCAGCATAAAACATCCGACCCAACGTCTCCCTATCTTCCTCTTTGACGCTTTCGATATTATCGATATGTTTTTTGGGAATAATTAGAACATGAATGGGGGCTTGGGGGTTTATATCTCGAAAAGCGATTACTTCACTATCTTCATATTCAACAATAGCCGGCGTTGCGTGAGCAGCGATAGAACAAAAGATACAGTCATTTTTTGTCTCTTCCATTTAAGCCTCCTTTATAAATTTTAGCCAATTTTTATTTAGCCAGTCTTTTTCTAAGGTAAAAAGTTCAAAAAGTCCTCGTTTTTTAAGTTCTCTAAGGACGACCCCTCCTAAATGGGGATAGGTACACTGCTTTTTTAAAGGTGAATGGAAACCATGGGCATAATGACAAAACTCGTGCGCCAGGACCGCTTCGATAACATATTCAGGTACCCTCTTATCCCTAAAATAGCCGGAGAGAGTGATAATGCTGTTACCTTTTCGGTCAGACTTGATGCTGCCTAAGCGTACCCTTGCCTTTCTGCTAAAGCGGAAATACATTTTGTTAAGCACAGGAATATCGCCGAAATATTGTTGCCACAATGCTTCTGCCTTCTGGGTCAGCCAGACATTATCTCTTTTAGATGCCATTTAAAATTATTTTATCAAAAAGGTTTTGAGAAGAATAGCTTCCTAAACCCTTGACGCGCTCGATAAAATTAGGTATACTTTATAACAACTAGCCAAGCTCATCAATAGTGAGTGCGGTTAGTTGTTTATGGAAAATAAACTTTGGCTATTTAGGGGGACAAAAAGAGAATTTAAAACTTTTTCTAAGAGACTAATAAGAATATCTAAGGTCGTTTTGCCTCTTTTCTTATTGCTGCTTTCGGCTGTTTCTCTAGAATTACCTGCTGTCTCTAATTTTGGTGTGCCCAAGGTTCAAAATCTCTACCCTATTACCTTTGAGCATAAAAAAATTAGCTTTGAGATTGTGAAAAGTAGAGACGAAGAGGCAAGAGAGGCTTCTTTAAAGAACACTGCAAGAGTAGAGAGACTGGCTAGGCAAGCGGCAGGTCGTTCAGAGGTGGAGGGGGAGCTAAAGAGACTCTCTTTAGAAGAGCTACGCAAAGTTTATAAACAAGCGGCAGCCAAATTTAATATTGACTGGCGATTGCTTGAGGCTGTTCATGAGGTAGAGTCTGGTAAGTCTACTGCTTCGACTAAGGTTTCCTATATGGGAGCAGTGGGTCCAATGCAGTTTTTGCCTTCTACATTTAATAGATACGCTGAAGATGGTGACGGAGATGGCGTAGCCAAAATTACTTCCTATGTAGACTCGATCTACGCGGCTGCCAAACTCCTTGCCACCAATGGTGCCTCTTCGGGTAATGAAGATAGGGCTCTTTTTGCCTATAACCATGCTCAGTGGTATGTCCAAAAAGTGCTTAAGGTTAAATCCTCAATTAAGGACTAAAACTTATAAAAAACAAGAGCCTAGATTGGTAGAATGGCGATCCAGATAGGACCTCGTACGAACTTTACCTCGCTATTATCAGTTAAAAAAAGCCTTAGTCTTTTTGAGGGCGCTTCTTTCTGCCAAGTGACCTCTAATTTTTTGCCATTTTGTAAGATATAACCACTGCCTCTTCCGATTGTTTCCACCTTTGCCACTTTTTTGCCCGCGCTATTGGTGATTTGGGTGGTTTTCATTTTGAGGACTACCACATTTTTGGCAAGGATTTCTTTGTTTGTAGAGGCGTCAAGAGCGTTATACTCGCCATTTTTACGGAGATAAGCATTTTCATTTTTCTGGTAAACCCATTTGACAAGATATTCATTCTCATAAGGTACAATCTCTTCTTGGGATTCTGGTCTTTCTGAGAGTGAAATATCATCGCTGAACTGCCAAGGTTCAAAAGAAGGTCTCTCAGTCCCCCATTTTTTGCTAGTAAAAAGCCCTCTTAAATTTGCGACACTGGTATACATTGTATGTTCTACTGCTACCCTTCGGCTACTATCACGCCAGTAGGGTGAAGCATTATTAAACTGGTCAAGGTCTTTTATTCCCATTGTTTTGATATTTTGTAGTGCATCTGCTGAGCCGCCCACATGAGCGTAGCCTGCATCATATTCTAATACCCAACTTAAAAAAGGAGTCCGCGCCGAACGTACAGGTCCAACCTTGGGAGGGTCAGAGGTGGCAAAAAGGGCTAAGAAGCGGGTAATTCCTCCTTCAGTGACCATCTCGTAGACAATGTCTGCCTTGCTTAAACCGAATTGGGGACGGGCGTCAGGATGGTTCTCTATCATTACGGCTACTGCTCGTCGATTAGCTAACGCCGGCTCAACATAAGCCCCATTGTAGGGATTAGCGGTAAGTTGGGGCGTAGGTGTGGGTTTTGGCGTCTCATTTTTTGATTTAGGTGTGGTTGAAACAGTCTGTGCGGTTTCCGGTTTATTATTCAGCCAGAGAAGATTATAGAGGATGCTAAGGATTGCTAAGATGAAAATTCCCAGAATAATAAGTAAGATTTTGCCATTTCGACTTTTTAGAAACCCTTTTAGTCTCTGAAAAAAATTAAGAGAGTCTCCCTTTATAACTATCTCCTCGTCCTCTTTCATATTTTTATTTTAACAATTTTAAGTTCTTACAGCTCTATCTTTTTTCCCGAACTCTTTCGTTTTCGTTGGGCAGTTTTAAGCCGAAAGAGATTCCGTTCAAGCCAGACCTGAGCTTCCTCAATTTCAAAGATCTCTTTCGCCTCAGCAAGAAGTTTTTCCGCAGCCTTTTTAGCTTCCTGGGCGCGAGTCTCGTCGATCTCTTCCGCCATCTCCGCGCTCTCAGCAAGAATAATCAGTCTACTCTCTTTTTGAACTTCGGCAAAGCCGCCGCCTATCGCGAAATAGAGCTCCTCTTTACCCTCTTTGATCTTTACCTCACCAGCCTTTAGAAGGGTGATTAAAGGGGTATGCTGAGGCAGAATAGCAATCTCACCCAGAGCTGTGGGCAGGCTGATTCTTTCGGCAAAACCCTCTTTTTTTATCTCTTCGGGAGTGATTAATTGATAGTAAACTTTAGTCATGGTTTTTGATGATCTCTTCTATGCTTCCCGCCATATAGAAGGCTTGCTCAGGATAGTTATCCATTTCTCCATCTAAAATTTTTTTAAAGCTTCTTACGGTCTCTTCCCTTTTGACATATTTGCCTTCCCGACCGGTGAATTGAGAGGCTACAAAAAGGGGTTGCGAGAGAAATTTCTGAATTTTGCGGGCGCGAGCCACGATGATTTTGTCTTCCTCTGAGAGCTCCTCAGTACCCAAAATAGCAATGATATCTTGGAGATCTCGGTAGCGCTGCAGAATTTTTTGCACTCCTCGGGCTACTTGGTAGTGTTCTTCACCAACTATCTCCGGCGCAAGGATGGTAGATGAGGAGTCCAACGGGTCTACTGCCGGATAGATACCCAGTTCGGCTAAGTTGCGAGAGAGAACCACGGTGGAGTCTAGATGAGTAAAGGTGGTAGCCGGCGCGGGGTCGGTCAGGTCATCTGCAGGCACATAGACCGCCTGCACAGAGGTGATGCTACCTTTATTGGTAGAAGTAATTCTTTCTTGGAGTTCACCCATCTCTGTAGCCAGGTTGGGTTGATAACCTACAGCCGATGGCATTCGCCCTAGAAGGGCGGAAACCTCAGAGCCTGCCTGTGTAAACCTAAAGATATTATCAATAAAGAGTAATAGGTCCTTGCCTTGGTCACGAAAGTACTCAGCGATAGAAAGTGCTGATAGCCCTACCCGTAATCTGGCACCAGGTGGTTCATTCATCTGACCAAAGACCATCACGGTTTTTTCCATCACCCCTGAAGCCCTCATCTCATTATAAAGGTCATTACCTTCTCTGGTGCGCTCCCCTACTCCCGCAAAGATTGAATATCCACCATGCTCAGCAGCGATGTTGCGGATGAGCTCCTGGATGATGACTGTTTTGCCTACGCCTGCTCCTCCGAAAAGACCGACCTTACCGCCTTTAACTATTGGGCAGATAAGGTCAATTACCTTAATACCTGTTTCAAAAATCTCTGTCTTAGTAGATTGTTCGCTAAACAAAGGAGGTTCGCGATGTATAGGATATCTTGTCTTTGTCTCTATTTGACCCTTGTTATCAATAGGTTCTCCTATAAGATTTAGGACTCTGCCTAGCACATTTTCCCCTACCGGGACATTGATTGGTTTTTGGAGATCGGTAACCGCAAGATTACGCTTTAGGCCGTCGGTGCTGGCAAAGGCAATACTGCGGACCCGATTTTCATCTAGATGACCGGCGACTTCTAAAATTAACCTCTCGCCATTCTCCTTCTTAACCTCTAGGGCATGGCAGATAGCCGGTAGCTCATTTTCAAAATAGACATCTACTACCGGGCCAATAATTTGAACAATTTTTCCTTGATTCATTTAACCTCCCATACTAGATTATTTCTGCGCCAAGGACTATTTCGGTTAATTCTCTGGTAATAATTGCCTGGCGAAGAGAATTATAGGTAAGGGTGAGTTCCTCAGTAATCTCCTCTGCTGCCTCGGTGGCGTTGCGCATAGCTAACATTCTCGCAGCATGCTCAGAGGTACTTGCTTCAAAGAAGGCTTGCAAGATTTTCTCCTCAATGATTTTTTTAAGCAGTAGATTGATAATCTCTTCATGGTTAGGCTCCAGCAGTGGCGGCAAAAGAGCATATCGGGTAAGAAGTTTATTAAACTCTTCTTCGCTTAAAAACCTCTGTGATTCTTTAGAGTCTAAGGTTAAAGGTAGTAAGGTAGATGAGACTACTTCTTGTTTTATCGGAGAAAGATAGTTGGTAAATAGCAGTTTAACTTTAGAGACTTCATTTCCAAGGAAACTTTCACTTATCAGTCGACTGATGGGTTTAACATCGTACATTGTGGGCAGTGTGGGGAGATTGTGAAAGACCGCTTTTAACTCTAACCCTGCTCTGCTAAAGAAATTTTCGCCCTTTTTGCCAATAGCAATAACGGCGATTTCTTTTTCCTTCTTAATCTCTTGTAAAACTGCCTTTATGACATTTAGATTGTAAGCACCTGCTAGCCCTCTATTAGAGGTAAAGACTACAAGTAGAGTCTTGCTGGTAGGTCTTTGGCTGAGAAGGGGGTGGTCGATTTTTTTGCCCAAAGCCAGTAATTTGAACACCAGTAGAGAGAGTTCTTTTTCATAGGAGCGGGCAGAGAGGGTTCTTGTCTCTACTTTTCTTAATTTCGACGCCGCCACCAATTCCATCGCCTTGGTGATTTTGGCGGTGGATTTTATGGATTTTATACGTCTTCTAATTTCGTGGGTAGTAGCCATAGCAATTTTTAATTTTTGTATTCTTCCAGAATTTCTAAAGCAAGCTTTTTGAGAATAGCCGCCTCTTTTTCGGTAATTTCAGTCTTTTCTACAAGTGTTTTTAATAGCTTGGGATTTTCTGTTTTAAGGATTTTAAGAAGCTTCTCTTTAGCCTTGCTAATTTTTTCTACGCGCATCTCATCCCAGAGGCCGCTTGTGAGCACAAAGAGGATAGCGATCTGTTCTTCTTGGGGCATCGGTGAGAACTGGGGCTGTTTTAAGACCTCAGTTAGTCTTTTACCTCTTTCTAGCTGCTTTTTGGTAGCTTCATCTACCTCAGAGCCAAACTGAGCAAACGCCGCCAGTTCGCGGTATTGAGCAAGCTCCAGCCTTAATTTTCCTGCTACCTGTTTCATCGTTTTTCTTTGGGCAGAGCCGCCTACCCGCGAAACCGAAAGACCCACATTGATAGCCGGTCTAATACCCTGATAGAAGAGCTCAGGCTCAAGATAGATTTGGCCATCTGTGATGGAGATGACGTTGGTAGGAATATAGGCTGAGATATCGCCTGCTTGGGTTTCAATGATGGGTAAGGCTGTAAGCGAACCGCCACCATAATCTTTATTTAATTTTGCAGCTCTTTCAAGTAGTCTTGAATGAAGATAGAAGATATCACCCGGATAAGCCTCTCTGCCAGGTGGACGTCTGAGAAGCAATGAAATTTCTCTGTAAGCCCAGGCGTGTTTGCTTAAGTCATCATAGACCACCAGCGCATCTTCGCCCCTATCCCGAAAGTACTCGCCGATGGCGCAACCCGCATAAGGTGCAAGGTAGAGCAGGGCAGCCGGGTCCGAAGCAGTAGCGCTGACAATGACAGTATGCTCCATAGCACCCATTTCTTCTAGTTTAGCCTTAATTTTGGCCACCTTAGATTTTTTCTGACCAATGGCTACATAGATACAAACCATATTCTTGTCTTTCTGATTGATAATCGTATCGATAGCTAAGGCGGTTTTGCCGGTTTGGCGATCGCCAATTATCAACTCCCTTTGACCTTTACCTATGGGGATCATAGCATCAATAGCAATAATCCCTGTTTCCAGCGGCTCTTTGACTGCTTCGCGCGTAATTACGCCGGGCGCAATTTTTTCTAACACAGAAGTTTCTTTACAGGTAATTTCGCCTCTGCCATCTAGGGGCTCTCCTAGAGGATTGATTACTCTGCCCAGTAGTTCTCTACCTACTGGTACTTCAAGCACTTTACCCAGTCCCTCAACTTTGTCACCAGCCTTGATTTTTTTATAATCGCCAAGAACAATGGCGCCAATACTATCCTCTTCCAAGTTTTGGGCTACTCCCAAAATACCATTTTCAAACCTTAAGGTTTCGTTGTAAGCTACTTCTGACAAACCGCTGATTCGGGCGATACCATCGCCAACATCAGTGACTATTCCCCTCTTTTCTTTACTGAACCTAGTCTCAAATTCTTCCAGTTCTTTAAGCAAGATTTGTGAGAATCTTTCCATTTTTGAAAACTTCCTGTAATTTATTAAGATTATTGGCAAGTGATAGATCTAGGATATAATCGCCGAGCCTCCCTTGGAAACCGGCTTTCAGCCTTTTAGAATAACGTCTTATAATATATAAATCCGATGGCTGAAGAAGAAACTCTTGACAGATGGCTTTGACTACCAGCTCCTCGGTTCTTTGAGAGACCGGTTGGGCAAAGGTCAAAATGAGAAGCTTTTTTCCCTCTTCTTTGGCTTCCTGTTCCTGTATAGAGAAGATCAGGTTTTTCAGAGAGGTTAAATGATTACTCTTTTGAGCAACTAGAATCAGCCTTTTTGCTAGGGTTTTATTATTCACTTTTTTGGCAATATCAAGAATTTTTTCAGCGAGTTTTCTATCTATTTTTATTGATTTCATCATTTCAACCTACTTAGATAGTAAGTAATGACTTTTTCGTTTAACTCTGGTTTGCTGTGCAAGGTTTTTTCTACTGCCAGGCTAACAATCTCTGCTAACCTTAAATTAATTTCTTCAATCATCTTTTGTTTCTTTTCATTAAGATAAGTGCTAAATTCCTGCTCTTTTAAAAGGAGCTCTCTTTCAGTTCTTGATATGAGCTCCTTTTTAATTTTTTCGGCTTCTTTTTTGGCTTGGTTAATAATAAAAGTAGCATCAAGCTCGGCTTTTTTAAGAACCTCTGCTTTTTCGGTTAGGGTTTTTTCTTTTAACTCTTCTAGCTCTTGGGAGAGCCTTTCGGTTTTAATGATAGTCTCTTGCCGTTCTTTGAGAAGTTTTAATATTGGTTTGAGGGCGAATTGGTTAAGAAGGAAAACCAGAATAGTAAAATTGATAATCTGGGCTCCCAGCTTTAGAGGATCAACACCAAGGGTACTGAGTGCTTCTTTCATTGACTAGACGAATTTGATTACCAGCGCCACCACCAGTGTGTAGATAGCAATAGCTTCGGCAAAAGCGATTGCCAGAATCATAGCGGTCTGAATTTTACCTGCAGCCTCCGGATTTCTAGAAATAGATTCTACTCCTTTGGCACCTATCCAGCCGATAGCGATGGCGGTGGTAATTGAACCAACACCCATTACTATGGCGGTGGCAAGAGCTTTACCTATTGCTTCGTTGATCTCCATTGAAGACTCCTTTCTTTTAAATTATTGCTTAGTTGATATAATAGCTAATTTTCTTCTTGATGGGAAGTTGCCATTCCATAAAAAACCAGGGTTAATGTGGTAAAGACAAGTGCCTGAATAAAACCTACAAAAATTTCTAGGCCCAAAAATGGTAGCGGTGCAAAAAAAGGAATCAGAAAAGAGACCACCATAAGCAGCACTTCGCCTGCAAAGATATTGCCGAATAACCGGAAAGAGAAAGAGAGGATTTTGGAAAGCTCTGAAAAGAGCTCCAGGATACCTACAAAGCTGAAAATCCCTTTAAGATTGAAGAATTTTTTTAGATGATTAAAAACCCCTGCCTCTTTGGCAGCTAAGTAGTGAATAATAAAAATAGCGCTAATGGCAAGCCCGAGTGTGGAATTAAGATCGGCGTTGCCAGAACGTAAAAGTGGCACCAGGAGCTTCTCTTCGCCCCTCTGGTGCCAGAAGCCGATAGTGCCCACGCCTGGCAACAGCCCCAGCCAGTTGTTGGTAATAATAAACAAAAAGAGTGTAGCTGCAATTGGAAAGATTTTTTTTACCTTTTTTTCTTCCCCCAAGATCTGGATGGCTAGATTATAGAACCACTCTATGACCATCTCGAAAAAATTGTAAAAAAGGGAGGTTTTGGGCAGCTTTTGGAGGAGATAGACAAGAAGAATTAAGAGAAGAGCTGCGAAGAGCGACATTAACATACTATTGGTAACAGGGATGGGACCTAGATGAAAAACAGTTTCCGCTGCTAACGAGATTTCCATTGGCTATTTTTTATAATTTCTTTAGTAGTAAGAATGAGAAGTAGCATTGTCAGACAGAAAGCGATAGAGAGGGCGATAAAAGTAATTTTGGGTTGGGTTCTAAATTTTATATCCAGAGTGTAACCCAGGAGCCCAAAAAAAATTAGAGGTCCAAGAATTCTACCGCTTAACGATAAAGCTAATCTTACAATTTTAAAATCCACTTTTATACTTTATTTTAGCAGAGAACCAGAGGAGAAAGCAACCACAAAAAGGCGATTCTCTTCTATGCGCGATTTTGGCTATTTTTTTCTTTCTCCGAGGTTACGGGGAAGCTAAAAGAGAGAAACGATTGCTTCTTGACTTAATTTTTGCCCAAGATAACAGAAAGGTCCACGCTGAGGTTAGCGTTTTCTTTAAGCTCGGCGTTTGGTTTTTGAAGGTCCTCTTTCAATTTCTCTGCAGCCTCTTTAAACTCTCTTTTGTAATAGATGATGGTGTTGGAAAAGTTAAAGGAGCTGGCATTAGCGATTTTTATATCCTGATATCCCAGCTTCTTAAGCTGAGAGGCGATTTGACTTGCCTGTCCTCTGATGCCGTTGCCATTGAGGATAGCTATTTTTAAAGACTGGGTAGAGGTAGCGGTAGCGGTTTGGGTAGGACTAGGAGTAGTGGATGGAGAAGAAGAGAGAGATGGTACTATTTCCTCGTTGTCTTCAGGTGGGTTGATTGCTTGTTGGGAAACAGAATCTGGAGTTGGAGGTGTATATAGGGAAGTTGCTTTCCTTGTTCCTTCTGCTTTTTTCTGCCAGACAAAGTCTTTTATGATTAAGGCAAGCATAAAGGCGACGCCCAAGACAATGATAAGTAGAACAACGTCCAAAAAAAGGGATTCTCCCCGACTCTTCTTTAGAAGATTGTTGGTTTTCTCCGTTTTTGCAACCCCAGTGGGTTTATAAGAGGGGGATTTTCTTCTTATAACTACATCAACAGGTTTTGCCATTTGATTTAAATTATATTTCAGATTTTTCAAAAAGAAAATATATATTTAAAGAAGATGTAAGAGATCTTTTTGAAGTGAGACGATCGAAGAAAATGAAAATTTAATCCATACTGTAATCTTTTTGGCAAAGGGGCTGAGGTTGTCAGGGGCCAAAGTGGTTTGGGATCCTCTCGGCCTCTTTGCTTCTTTCTTGGCGGCAAGAATGTTTCTGGCTGCCGGTAGCCTCTAAGTAGTAAGAAGCAATTAAAAAAAGCCAGCTTTGCAAGGAAGCAAAGCTGGCTTTTTGTTTTACCAGCTAGTTATCTCTACCAGCCGCTCTTCCAGGTGGGCTGGGTAGAGGATTGCTGTCTGTCCCCTCTTGGTAGAGACAAGGTAGGAGACGAAGAACTTCTCTTCGCCATACCCCACCTTGCCTTCCCTGGGGATAGTGCAGACCCCTAGAGGCTGCACCTCTACCCCTGCCTCAAGCGCCTTTGGGGTAAAGGCAGTGAGGCTTGTCTCTTTACTATACGGATCAACCACCACCATCAAGGTGGTAGCTTTCTCCTGCTCCTGATAGTCATAATCAAAGAGCGGCAGGTCGAGGTCCCAGACAGAGATTCTCTCTGGATATATTGTGGTAGTGGCTGCCACAATTTTTCCTTCAGAGAGAACTCTGTGAGGCGCGAGGTGCGTCTCCGGCAGCCCCGGGAGGAAAATTTCACTTGTCTGGGCGCCTGCAAAGAGCTCCCAGGGACTCAGCCCTGAGAACCCCTTGCCGATTTGGATTTGGTCTGTTACCAGGATCCGGACACTTGTACTTAAGTACTCGGGAAGGAACTCCTCCACGACTACGGCAAGGCGCCCGTCTTCGAGCGCAACTGCATGATTGCCGTCCAACCCGAGGGATAGGGGGATAACCCAAGGAGTCTCCATAAAGACCTCCTTTTCCTTCTCCTGGTTTACGCAGAGGAAGCTAAAGGAGTCTTTTCCCTGGAGGCTCCCGAAAATTAACTTTGCACCTGACCCTGACAAGGAATCCTGATCATCTTCCTTGTCAGGAAAATATTGCAGTCCCACCGCCGAGCAGACTCCGAGGGGCGAGAAGTTTCCCTCCTTGTCATAATTAAAGGAGAGATCCTCCTCGTAGATAGGTGTTCCATCTTGGAACACCCCTACGACTCGCCCCACAGGGTCTTTACTCTTACTCTGGAACCTGCAGAGGTAGTCCCCCTGCATGTTCCACCGGTGGGAACCGCATGCGATTCTCTGTTCGCCGTCTTCTTTTACGACAAGCAGAGGATACTCAAAAAAATCAGGTACGTTTTGAAGTTGGAGGATAACCATCCCGGCCTCCTCCACTACCACCTTGTGTATCGATCTAAACTCTGTCCTCCTCAGAACCAGGGCGAGGAGCTTGGCTACGTCGGTAATACCAACGCGGCCATCACCCACTGCACCACCCGGTCCTACTGGAGCAAGATCAGCAACCTTGGCCCTCTCGGGAGGCAGGCTGCTAAGACCTGCTGCCACCCTCAGGGCAAATTGGACATCGGCGAGGTCAACTTTTCCGTCGGCGTTGACATCGCCTACCACGGCATCGCCAATTTTTAGCTCATTGGCGCTTGCCGAAACCATCGGCGCAAAAAGCGCCAATACCAACAGCAAAAACCACCACGCTCTCCTCATTTTTTCCTCCTTTGTTCATTTACAAAGTATCCACATAATAGCACTTTATTTTCATAATGTCAAGAGTTTATAGGGAAAATAAAAACCCTTTCTTACAAAAAAACACTTTTTTAACTGAGGTTAAACACCCGGCTTTTCTCTCTGGTAATCGCTTTATTCTTAGACAGAGCGCTAAATTGAAGCTATCTTACTAACCCCTCTTTGTGTTTTTGCCATCAATCACGATTAGGGCATGAAAATCCTGATAGAGGCCAAAATCTGTCTGAAGATGCTTCTCAAAGAGTCTTTGCAGGTAATTATAAGAGAGGTTGCTCTCAAGTTTCCTTCTTTGGACTAACCTGCGCGTATATTCGTCTATGACAAAGACAGGTTTATCCAGGGCATAGAGAAGGATGCTATCTGCGGTCTCTGGTCCTATGCCTTTTAACCCTAAAAGCTCTTTTCTGAGTTTTTGTGTCTCTTCGCTTTTTGCTTTTTCTAGACTGCCATAGTTTTTAAGGATAAATTCTGCGAGTAAAGAAAGATAAACCGCCTTTGCCTGATAGAACCCCGAAGGTCTGATTAAAGGGGCAAGCAGCGAGGGCTTAAGTGCAAGGATCGCTTTTAGAGACTTGCCCCCGGTTTTTTCTAGGTTTTTGAGGGCAAGCAAGACATTCTGCCAGTTTGTTCTTTGAGTCAGGATGGCGCCTATGGCTACCTCTTCTCTCTCCGCTTCGTCTTTAGGTCTTTTACACCAAAGAACCCACTGTCCAGCAGGGCTGCCATATTTCTCTCTCAGCTCCTCATAAAGCTCTTTAAAAGGGTTCATCTTAAAGATGCTATAAAGAATAAATTTGTCCCTACAAACCTTGTATTTTTCTAAATAATATGCTATTATATAGACAATTTGAACCTTAAATTTAAAACGAGGCTTTCCGTCCTTTAAAAAGACGGAGGGCCTTTTAAGTCTACAACCCTTCTTGTGGCCTTAAAAGGCCTATTTTAAACTCCTTTCTTCAAAGTAAACCCTATGCTGCTCTACTAACCCTTTTATCTGTTTTTGTTTCTCTGTGAGTGCCCCTGAGGCGGTTTTAAACTCCATAAAGATAATTTTATCCTCCTCAAACTGGATACCATCAATAGGCGTGCCTAAGAAGCGAAAGTTGTTGGAATTGTAGGGATAGGAATCCAGAAAAGGCATAAACTGCTCAGCGATTTTACCATAACGGCTAGCCTGACTTTGCCTTTCAAAAGAGAGCTTCTCTAGTTTCTCTCGCAAAATGGCATTGCGCTTTAGTGCCAGTAGATAAAGAAGAAGACTGATAAGAAAAAGGGTAAGTAGGATACCTACAAGTTGGTCTCTCATACAAATTTACGAATTACTCCTTTAACCTTGCCCTGGATGATGACTTTTTTGGTTCGAATAGGCTTGTAGTTAGGGTTGCGAGGCTCCAGCCTTACACAATCTTTCTCTTTGTAGTAGCGTTTTAAGGTGGCAGAGTCATTATCAATGAGGGCTACTACGATATCACCATTTTTGGGATTGCTAATTTTTTCAATGATAACATAGTCTCCCTCCAGGATGCCATCTTTCTCCATAGAATCTCCTCTTACTTTTAAGGCGAAAATATTTTTACCCGCCATATCTTTGGGTATTTCAATAGTTTCCTGAGTACGAATGGCCTCTATGGGCTTACCTGCAGCGATGGTGCCCAGAAGTGGTACGCTAAAAGATTCTGGTTCAAAAAGGGGGTTTAGCTGGATGGATCTTGCCATATTTTCTTCACAATCTAAATAGCCTTTATTTTTCAGGCCGTAGATATGTTCTGCTACCGTAGCTACTGAGGAGAACTCAAAGTAACCAGCAATTTCTCTGTAGCTGGGGGCATAACCGTGCTCAGCGATAAACTCTTTTATATAGTCTAGGATTTCTTTCTGTCTTTTTGTTAATGGCTCCATTTTAGCCTCCTTCTTTATCTTTAATGATTCTGATTTTTTATATTACCGAACAAAAACTAAACAAGTAAATCTTGTCAGATTGATGAAAATATGGTTTTTAGCGCAAAGTCTCTTTGTAAAAATGGGTAAAAATCGCTCTCTTACCGCTATTTTTTAAAAAAGAGAATCTGTTCAGAATAGAGAAGAGAGCTTACTAAGAGAGACTCTCCTTTGGGAAGCATCTTTGAGATTTTTTATAATTATCTCTTCTTTTTTTAATTCATCATCGCCAAGGATTAAGGCGTAGTCTGCTCCTTTTTGAACAGCCTGGCGTAATTTTTGAGAGAAGCTTTCCTCAGAGAAGGCAAAGTCTATAATATTTACCGGTAAATTTAGGATTTTATTGAGATTTTCTTTCAAGAATTTTTCCGCTTTATCCGAGAGGGCGATGAGGGCAATTTTTTCTGCGGTATTTTTAAGCTGAAAGAAAGGAGCAATCTCTAATACTCTGTCCAAGCCTATGCCTATTCCTACTGACGGTCTCTTTGGTCCTCCGTAAAGTTCAACCAGCTTGTCATACCTACCACCGCCAGCAAGCGCCAAGTTTTCCTCTTTGGTAAAGACTTCAAAAACCGTACCTGTATAATAATCAAAGCCACGCACCAGTTTTTTATCCTTAATAGCACTAATCTTTAAATCGGCAAGATGCGAAAGAAAGTTCTTAAAGTGGAAGGAGCAGTTTTGACAGAGAGATTCATAGATAGAGGGAGCCTCCTCGTAAACTCTTTGGCAGTCAGGATTTTTACAGTCAAGTGTTCTTAGGGGAGCTGTCTGTATTCGTCTTTGACAGTCTGAACAGAGAAGATTCTGTTTTTTTTCTAAAAAGCCCCTTAGTTTTAAGAGATAGCGAGGTTGGCAATCTGAGCAACCCAAATGTGAAACCTTCGCAGAGACCTGGTTAATTTTCAGTTTTGCTAGAAACTGAAAAGCAGCGAAAAGGACCAGAGCATCATAAAAAGCTTCGGCACTGCCAATGATTTCTAGGTTTAGTTGCCAAGGATCACGAAAGCGCTGTCTTTGTGGTCGGTCATGTCTAAAAACCGTGCCTGAGCTAGCAAGCAGCACCGGTTGCGGCTTTTTGGTTAAGCCGTTCTCTAGATAGGCGCGAATTACGCCTGCGGTAAACTCTGGTCTTAGAGCTAACCCTAAAGCCTCTTGACCTCGATAGACCGAATACATTTCTTTTCTAACTACATCTGAGTCACTACCCAGACTGCGCAAAAACAAGCTTTCTTCTTCTAGATAGGGTACCTCTATCTGCTTAAAGCCAAGTTTTTTGACAACCTCAAAGAAGATTCTCTCTGCTTCCTCTCTTTTGAGAATCTCTGGCTCAAAAAAATCCCGCATCCCTCTTGGTCGATGATAGATTTTATGCTGATTTGTCTCCATTTATCCTATTACCTTGCTGAGAATTTTTTTGTTCTGGTTCAGCGTGAGATTAATTTTTTTACTCTCGGGGCTTTTGATGATAGCCTCAGCTATTGCAGGTTCAATTTCTCTCTCGATAAGCTTGCGGATATTTCTTGCTCCTTCAGATTCGGCGTTTATTTTTGACTTGAGATAGGAGATAATTTTGGGGTCAAAAGAGAGGCGAATCTTACTTTTAGCCATCCTGATTTTTAACTCTCTGAGTTTAAGGGTAATAATTTTGGTTAAAGCCTTGTCGTCAAGTGGCTTAAAGATTATTACCTTGCTCAACCTCGAGAGAAATTCTGGCAGGAAAAAATCCTTAACCTCGTCTTCTACGAGCTCAGAGAGTCTTGCCAGTGACTGGTGGTAATTAAGCTCATTACTAAAACCTAACTTGCCTTTTTGAAGATATTTACCGCCGCCAAGATTAGAGGTAAGGATAATAAGGGTATGGCGGAAATCAAGGGTGTTGCCATGGCTATCTGTGAGTCTGCCATCTTCTATAATCTGTAAAAGGATGTGGCTAAAATCAATATGGGCCTTTTCAATCTCATCAAAAAGCACTACAGAGTGCGGTTTCTTCTTTAACTCTTCAAAAAGCAGGCTACCTTCTTCGTAACCCACATAGCCTGGTGGCGCACCGAGTAGCCTGGCGGTTTGGTGCTTCTCCATAAATTCGGAGAGATCAATCCTTATAAGCTGATCTTTGCCAAAGGCTTCCCCAGCGATGACTTTGGCTAGTTCGGTTTTACCGACACCTGTGGGTCCAATAAATAGATAGGTACCGATAGGACGATTGGGGTCTGCAACCCCTGCTTTGTAGCGGTAGAGGGCTTTTAAAATCTCGTCTACAGCCTCGTCTTGTCCGACGATTCTTCTTTTAATTCTCTGGGCAAGACTCTTTATTTTACCTGTCTCTTTGGACATTAAGACCGAGACCGGCACGCCTGTCCAGAGGGAGATAATTTTGTAAGCATCTTTTTCTTGGATAGCTGGTTGAGAGAAGAGAATAGTCTCCTTTCTTTCTATGGGGGGCGCCTTGACGGCTGAAAGATCGCCTATATTTTCTGAGAGAGGAAGATAGGGAGGCATTTTTAAGGTTGTTTCTGTATCTCTTTTGTTCAGCTTCTCTCGAATATTCTCTGTATATTTCTCCTGTTTGATTCTTACATAAGCGCAGGTCTCGTCTAAAAGATCAATAGCTTTGTCTGGCAAAGCCCTATCTATAATATAGCGTTCGCTTAGGTCAATAATTAAAGGAAGAATTTCTAGAGGAATTTTTACTTTATGAAAGAGACTTAGGCGAGGAGCAATCCCTTTTAAAATCTTTAGCGTCTCTTCTTTGGAGGGTGACAGTACGCGTACGGGCTGCAATCTTCTTAAAAGCCCTTTATCTTTGCGGATAATTCGTTTGTATTCATTGAGGGTGGTGGCACCAATGATTCTGACATTATTCTGGTACAGAATCGGTTTTAAAATTGAGGCAGCGTCTAGTGAACCTTCAGCACTGCCTGCACCGATAACTGTATGGATTTCATCAATAAAGAGGATGATGTTGTTGGCAAGCGAGATTTCCTCAATAAGATTTTTCAGTCTCTCCTCAAACTGACCGCGGTAGATTGTACCAGCAACCACGCGAGAGAGATCCAGTTCAAGTAGGCGAAACCCTTGTAAAGAGGAGGGTACTTCTTTATTAACGATTTTTTGAGCAAGCCCTTCTACAATCGCGGTTTTGCCTACACCGGCCTCACCGATGAGTACTGGATTATTTTTGTTTTTTCTCAGCAGGATATTGATAATTCTAGCCAGCTCTTCTTCTCTCCCAATTAAGGGTTCTAATTTATTTTGATAAGCAAGATTGGTTAAATCTTTGGTGTAGTTAGCTAGTTTCTCTTTACGGGGTTTTTGCTGGAAAAATGGTTCAGGTAGAATAAAGCCTTCGTTTTGTGATTTCCAGTCCGCGCCGCTACCCCCATCAGAGTTTCTACCTAAGAAATCTTTTTCCGACATCTCTGTCTCTTTGCTTTGGGATAAGATAAAATCAACCTGCTCAATAACCTTTTCGATTTTCACATTTAATCTTTCTAGCGTCCGAAAAGCCCGCATAGTTGGTTTAGAGAGAACACCTAGAATAAGATGCTCGTTTTCAATGCTGAAGTGTTCATAGAGTGCTGCTTCTAGATAGGCCTTGGTGAGGGCAAATTTAAGTTCTAAAGAGATATAACCAGGCGCTAAATTGAGAGCCGGTTTCTCAGCTACGCTTAATAGCCTTGCCCTATTAATTTTAAATCCCTCCAGGATATCCGAGGCTAAAGCCTCTTTATTTTCTAAAATGGCGGTTAGGAGGTGGAGGGTATCACAGGGTGCTTGTTCAGCTATGGCTAAATTTTCTGCCATAAGAAGTGTCCTTTTGGCAGAAGGAGAGAAGGATTGAAAATTGGGTTGTTTAGATAAATCGAACATTTAGGAGACTTCTTTGGTGCTTATAATATCAAGGTTGTAACCGGTTAGGCTGGAGGCTAAACGGACATTCTGACCGTTTTTGCCAATCGCTAAAGATAGTTGATCCTCCTCAACTTTTACAGTAGCCTTTTTCTCTTTTTTATCAACCAGGACATCTACGATTTTAGCTGGCGAAAGGGCGTTTGTGATATATTGTTCTGGTTTGGGATCATAAAGAATGATGTCAATTTTTTCATCGCCGATTTCATTAAGTACTGCTTGTACACGTGTACCCCGTTGACCAACACATGAGCCGATGGGATCCAGCCCTTCTTGGTTAGAGATGACTGCGATTTTGGTTCTACTCCCTGCTTCTCTGGCTACGGATTTCATAACTACACTACCCGCAGCTACCTCTGGCACCTCCAGTTCGAAAAGCTTACTAATCAGACTTGGGTCAGACCGCGAGACAACAACCTGTGGTCCCCTCTCCGATTCTATCACCTCTTTTACATAGACTTTTAATCGTTGACCTATATGATAGTTTTCACCTGGAATCTGCTCGCTTGGGAAAAGGATGGCATTGATTTTACCGATGTTGATAATTACATTCCTACCTTCAAGGCTTTGAACATAGCCGGTGACCACCTGATGCTCTTTTTCTTTGAATTCCCTAAAGAGGATCTCTTTTTCTGCCTCTTTTATTTTTTGGATAATTACCTGTTTGGCAGTTTGGGCAGCGATACGCCCGAAATCAGATTTGCTAGGGAGCGGCAGTACTATTTCATCACCTACCTTTAGGTCTTTCCTTTTGCTTAGCTTTTTTGCTTCTTTCAGGGTAATTTCTGAAACCTTATTAGAGATTTCTGCCTCATCCTTTATTACCTTAACTTCTTCTATAGTAGCTTGACCGGTTTTAATGTCTAGATGAGCCCTGATGTGTTGATCCGGGTGTCCATACTCTTTTCGATAGGCAGCCGCTAAAGCAGTCTCAATAATCTCAATTACCTTCTCTTTGGGAATGTTTTTCTCCAAAGCCACCTGTTCGATAGTCGCAATAAAAGGGTCAATGGGCATTTCTCTCCTTTCTTCTTTATTTAGATAGCGTCTTTATTTAAATTGGTCGGCATTGCCGACCATCCATCTTTATGAAACCCTTTCCTTAGATTATATAATACTCGGTAGCAGCCTTTCTGTCAAGGTAAAATTTGGGGGCCAGAAGGGTTAAAAACAACAGAGAAAAAGATAGATATTTTTGCCGCCCTTTCTAATCAAAAAAGCCGCACCTGGGCGAGTGACTTTTTAAGATAGGTTTTTTAAATTGGTAAAGGAATAAAGGACCAACATAAAAATACCCCTTTTTTCTGTGTATCTGAGTATCAATAGCTGGAATAATACAAAGCAAGCGGCTTTCTCTTTATAGACTTAATTAGTGCCTTTAGGAGGATAGGTCATAGGTTCTTAAAAAGGGGTATTGACATATTTATTTACTAATCGATACCATAATTTATGGTGTCATGCACCTCTGCATACCTCCTGGCCTCCTGGGTAGGAAGCGGTAGCGGTTCGCTTGGCTTGTACCCTCTCACGCTTCCTACCCCTCTCCTATCCTTAAACTGGCGGATAGGATTTTTAGATTTAGGATTATTATGATAATAAAGATTTTGAGAAGATGAAAAGAATTAGCGCCGGCATTCTTCTGTATCGTCAGGGAGATAAAGGCCTAGAAGTTTTTTTAGTCCATCCTGGCGGTCCCTATTTTCAAAATAAAGATGGTGGCTATTGGAGCATTCCTAAGGGGCTTGTTGATAAAGATGAGGATTTTTTAGAAGCTGCCCATAGAGAGCTTCAAGAAGAGACCGGCATTCTGATTCAAGGTCAAGCAATTCCCTTGGGTAGTGTAGAGAGGAGCGATAAAATCATTCATGCTTTTGCGCTTGCCTATGAAGAAAAAAATCTACCAAGGCTAAAATCTAATCTTTTTGAGATTGAATGGCCGCCAAATTCTGGCAGGCGTGCCCGTTTTCCAGAGGTAGATAAAGGAGAATTTTTTCCAATCGATAAGGCTTATAAGAAACTTCAGGAGGCACAGTGCCCCTTTTTAGATCGTCTAAAAGAAATTTTTAAGATTTAGAAAATAAGACCTTAAAGAGGAACCTGGGTAAAGCCAGTTGTCTTTTTAATCTGCTGGGTTGGTGGAGTAGTCGCCAGAGCCACTCCAGCCCGAGTTTAGCAATAAAGTTGGGGGGCAGTTTCTGTTTTCCGGCTAGATAATCAAAGGTTCCGCCTACTCCTAAAAGAATCCTAGCGCCTAGTTCTTCTTTATGTCCATAAAGAAAGAGTTCATCTTTAGGCGCGCCAAAAGCCGAAAGCAGAATATCGGCTTTGGCTTTTTTGATTCTCTCCACCAGCGCTTTATCTTCCTCGCTTTGATATTGCCAATTTTGGGGACCGTCTTCGGCAATAATTAAGAGGTTTTTGCTCACTTTTTCTTTTAACTGCTCTTTTGCTTTTTGGGCTGTGCCCCTGCCTCCTACGAGATAGATTCTTAGCTCTTTTAAAGAGGCAAGTCTTGCAAGCTCAAAGATGAATTCCCTACCCCGGATCTGCTCAGAAATTGGTTTAAGGAGGAGTTTTCTATAAAAAACTCCCAAAATCAGTCTGAGAATTCCTTGAAGAGGATTTTTAACGCCTGCTGCCCATAGGATACCAATGCCATCGGCAAAATTCACATCGCTTTCTTGAAGGATTCTTTTAAAATTCCGGTCTTTTTCACCAAGCATCAAAATCTCAGGATTGAGAGAGATGAGAAGATGAGGCTTTTTTTCTTGGAGGAATCCTTGACAAAGTCTAAAAAGGTCTTCTTTTTTACCCTCAAAAATCTTGACTTCAAAGATCTCTGCCATCTAAATTTTTAGGTTTAATTTTTCTTGTAAGAATTTTTTAAATTTTTCTTGGAAGGTCTCTTTGGAAAATTGTAAACTGTGCTTCCTGATTGCTTCGGGATCAAAGCTTTCCTTGATTTTTTTAAATTTAAGTATAGCCTCTTTGAGCGAAGAAGCGTTCTGCTTGTCAAAGAAGAGTCCGGTTTTGCCCTCCACCACTGTTTCTAAGGCGCCGCCAGCTCTATAGGCGATGACCGGGGTGCCGCAAGCCATAGCCTCCACCGGCGCAATACCAAAGTCTTCTTCTGGAGTAAAAAGAAAAGCTTGGGCTCTCTCTAGCAGTTTTCTAACAACCCTGTCTTCTTGAAAGCCAAGCAGCTCTACTTTTGGCCCTGCCAGATTTTTTAGAGAAGTAAAGCTTTTGCCTTCTCCTACAATTAAGAGTCTCTCTTTTAAGTCGTTGGCTGCTTCTATAGCAATTTCTATTTTTTTAGGAGGAGTAAGTCTGGAGACAATCAGGAAATAGTCTTCTTTTTCTTTGCTTACTTCTAGCTCGCTTACATTGACAGGCGGATAGATGATGGCATCTACCTCGTGTCGATAATAATGTTTGATTCTTCTGGCAACGTTTTGGGAATTGGCTATCAGAAAGTCAGGTCTTTTAGAGGCGGCCTGGTCCCAGAGGCGGAGGAAGTGAAAACCTATTTTTGCGCATAAACCTCGCAGTCCCCTAAGCTCTGGCCGAGAGAGAAGATTTGGGTAATAATCCCAGAGGTAGCGCATAGGTGTGTGGTAATAACAGATATGGGGAGTGCTGGTTTTGGTGATTACTCCGTGGGCATAGGCGCTGGAATCAGAGATGACCAGATCATATTCTGAAAGCTCGAAAGATTCGACAGCGATAGGAGCAAAAGTTCTTAAAAAATTGATGTTTTTCCTAAATGGCGTCTTTTGAAGAAAAGAGGTAAAAATCCGGGTTTTGCCGGAAAGCTCAGGAAATTTTTGAGGGTTAAAAATAAGTGTATAAACATCTGCCTTGGGAAAAATCTCTAGCAGAGCCTCAAGCACCCTTTCGGCGCCTCCCCTTGTTAATAGATAGTCGTGGATAAGGGCAACTTTCATTTTTGCCTCCTATAGACCTCTTCTAAAAGTAAAAGGGTTTGTTCAGCGGTTTTTTGCCAACTAAACATTTGGGTTCTTTTTCCTCCCTCTTTTTTTAAGTTTTCTGCCAGTTTTGGCATGTGCAGGATTTTAGACATTGCGCCGGCAATCTCTAAGGGTTTGAGAGGATTGACAAGCAAGGCGGCCTCCCCGGCAGTTTCTTGCATCGCGCCAAAATTACTGGTGATAACCGGCGTTCCTACGGACATTGCTTCTAAAATGGGGATACCAAAACCCTCATAAAGCGAAGGAAAGACCAAAGCTTTTGCCTGCCTTAGTAGATAGCTTTTCTCTTCTTCGCCCACATAATCCAAAAGCAAAATATCCTTCTTAAGATTACCAAGGGCGGCTATTTCTTTTTCAATCTCAGAAAAGCCAAAGCCAGGTTTGCCCGCAAGCACCAAGATTGGCTGGAAAAGACGCTCTTTTCGAAGAAGCCCAAAGGCTTTTATGAGCGAAGTGATATTTTTGCGCTTCTCTAATCTTCCTATAAAGAGAAAATAGGGTCTTCCCTCTTCTAAAAATGGGGGCTTCTTTTGTGCTTCTAAGACGCCGTCTGCCTCAGGAATAACACTGATTTTTTCCGCCGGGACTTTAAAAAATTTTAAAATATCTTTTTTAGTAGTCTGCGAAATGGCAATCACTTTTGCGGCTTTCTTTAAAGAGAGAGAGGTGAGGAGGCTTGTATATAGGCGATATTTTAGAGGATAGGCCTCGGGAAAAATAAGAAAGGCTAAATCATGGATGGTAAAAACTGCTTTTAGATTCTTTAAAAAAATGGGTAAGGTGCGAGCGGGTTCAAAAAAAACATCAATCTCATAAGCCTTCAGAGCCCGCGGTAGCTGGTACTCGCCATAAAAATATTTATTTTTAAGATAAACGAGCTTTGCCGAAGCAGGAATCTTTTGCTCTGGCGGTGGCAAATTGCGCATAAAAAGATAGAGAGGCGGTAAATCAGAGAGTTCAGCCAAACCTGCGATGAGGTTTTTGACATAATTCTCTACACCGGTGCTTTTTGGATAATTTAGCTTTTCAGCATTGATGGCAATTTTCATATTTTAAATTCTTGCCCAAAGTACCGATCTTTTGAAGGCTTCAAGATTCTCTAGTGCTAGTCCCGCGCCTTTTACTACAGCCAGATGAGGCTCTTCTGCCACCTGGCAAGGCACGCCTGTGACCTTGGCAAGCAGTTTGTCAATCTCCCGAAAAAGTGCTCCGCCGCCTGCCAGAATAATACCTTTATCCATTACATCTGAGGCAAGCTCCGGTGGAGTCTTTTGAAGGACCTGTTTGACGCTACTAATAATCTCTGCCAGGGGTTCTTTGACGCCGGCAACAATGTCACTGGTAGAGATAAGAATAGACTCTGGTAGGCCCGAGATTGTATTTGAGCCTGAAACCTCCATTGTTAAATCCTTTTTCAGCGGCATTGCCGCACCTATGCGAATTTTGACTTCTTCAGCTGTCTGTTCGCCAATCACCAGCCCATATTTTTTGCGAATATACGATTGGATGGCGTTGTCAATTTTATTACCACCAATCCTGATGGAGCTGGAAGCCACAATATCTCCCAGGGCGATCACCGCTACCTCAGTGGTGCCACCGCCGATAGAGATAATCATATTACCTTCAGAGGAAGCGATGGGGATACCTGCGCCCAGGGCAGCGGCGATTGGTTCTTTTATTACATAGGTCTCTTTTGCACCGGCATGGGTGCAGGCGTCAATTACTGCCCGTCTTTCAGTAGAGGTGATGCCTGAGGGTACGGTAATCATCACAATAGGTCGAAAGAGTCTGACTTTACCCATCGCTTTGTTGATGTAATAGCGCAGCATAGCTTCGGCGATTCTAAAGCTGGCAATTGCTCCTTCGCGCAGTGGATGAGAGGCGATAATAGAATCAGGGGTCTTGCCCAACATCTTTTTTGCCTCATTACCAATAGCTACAATGGAGTCATCGGCGGTCTCGATTGCTACTACCGTTGGCTCGTTGGCAATGATGCCCTTCTTGGGCAAATAGACCAGAGTGTTTGTGGTGCCTAAATCAATAGCAATTTTTCTAACCATTTTCAGACTTAATTTAGCAGAAAACTGCTATTTAGAAAAATTTTATGAAAGCTCTTTTATATTAGCTCCCAGCAAGACAAGCTTTTGGGAGAAGTTTTCGTATCCGCGTTCAATCAGTTCAGTATTGTAAATTGTGCTGTTGCCTTCGGCCATCAGCGCAGCACCTACCAAGGTGGCGCCAGCCCTTAAATCTAGAGATTTTATCTCGCAGCCTTTAAGCTTAGAAGGCCCATAAATGTAAGCATTATGATTATCAATAATTTCGATATTGGCACCCATCTTTTTTAACTCTAAAAGATACTTAAGACGGCTATCAAAGATGGTTTCAAAGATGCGACTTTTACCTTCGGCTTGCAGAAGCAGCAAAGAGAAGGGTGCCTGTAAATCGGTGGGGAAACCAGGAAAAACCCGCGTGACAATTTTAGTGGGTTTGAGAGACTTGTGGGGAAAAATCTCCAGCACATCCTGATAAATTTGATATGGCACGCCAATCTCTTTGAGTTTAAACAGGAAGAGATCGTTGTGCTCAGGTAGAAAGTTCTTAATGCGGATATGACCGTTGGTGGCTGCGCCGATGATGGCAAAGGTGGCACCTACTATTCTGTCAGGCAGGATTTTGTGTTTGGCCGAATGCAGTTTTTTAACCCCCCTTACCTCATAGCGACCAAAAGAATGGAATTTAATGTTTGCCCCCATTTTCTTAAGCAAAGCTATCAAATCTTGAACCTCGGGCTCAAGGGCAGCCAGTCTAATAGAGCTTTCTCCTTGGGCAAGGACACTAAAGAGTAGAGCGTTTTCAGTGCCGGTGACAGTAACATCGTCAAAGTAAATGGTGGTTCCTTTGGGTTTCCTAATCGAAATTTCGTAGTATTTGTCATAATTTTTAATCTTAGCGCCAAACTGAGTAAAAGCTTTTAGATGGTAGTCAATAGGCCGAGGGCCAATTGAGCAGCCTCCTGGATGAAACATCTGAACCCTGCCGAAGCGAGCAAGAAGTGGTCCGGCAAAGACAATTGAGGCTCTCAGTTTTTTGGTAATCTCTTCATTTAATTTATAAGAGTGGATCTTTGCGCCATTTAAGATTAATCGTGAATCTTCCTCTTTATATTCTCCGCCTAAGTCCTTAAAGATTTGCAGCATACTTTGAACATCGCTTACCTTGGGAACGTTCTCAAGGATAATTTCCTCATCGCTAAGCACTGCCGCGGCAATCATCTTTAAAACAGCGTTTTTTGCGCCTTCAATTTTAACCTCGCCAATTAAGGGATTGCCACCAATAATTTTATATTCTGCCATTGATTTTAAATTCTAGCAAAGTTTTCTAGCTTTCTCTAGAAGCTAGAGAGAAATTGCCAATTTGCTCAATAGGTCCACTTGGTTTTTCAAAGTAGCACTTTTTGTGGTATGCTCTTTATTAAAGATAAATGCACAATTCTTGGAAAAGAAAATTACTCATTTATTCGGGTTTTATCATTGCTGCCTTTCTGCTTTCCTGTTTTGCTTTGGGACTTGGTTTTAATCTGAAAGCAAGGAAAATCGAGCAGTTCGCCGGCCTAGATATTACATATCAACCAAATGATGCCAGGCTCTATATTAATGATGAGAAAAAAACTGAAAGATCACCTTTCCTGCAGACCAATCTAAAGACCGGCAAATACAAGGTGAGAATTGAAAAAGAAGACTATCTCACCTTTGAAGACGAGGTCAATCTCTTGCCCGGCCAGGTGGTGAGGCTTTCGGTGTTGCTTTTCTTAAAAAACCCTCAGAAGATGCCCATATCTTCCGAAGAGAAGAAGTTTTTCGAAAAAAGCTTTTTGGATCGCGAAAGTTTTGGTGTAATCAGTTTTTCTGAAAATGAACTTTTTATAGATGACAAGTTTATAGTGCGTTTTTCTAAGAATATAAAAGAAGCAGGCTGGTTGACCGAAGATTATTTGATTCTCCAGGTGGGTTCCGAGATTAGGGCCATTTCCAGAGATGGTCGTCAACAAGTCACCCTCTATATCTTAGGAAACGAAGAACAAGCAAAAATTTTTATTAAAAACCCTGGCAAAGAGATTCTTGTGAGTCAGCAGAACGAGGCGTTTAAGCTAAAAATCAGATAGGTCTCCTAAAATCCAGCCAGCTCTTTTGGAGAACTAAAGACGCGGGAGGAGAGAGTTATGTTCACTAGAGGATTGCACCTTGCTAGGCTTTCTCTTGTCTACAAGCTGAGCCTGGACTATTAATCGTTTCTGGGCTGTGCCGATTGGCGTGCAGGTGATAAGGGTAAGTATAGGCGTCTCAGTTTTCTCTGTCACCCAAACCTCGTCTTTTTTAACCTCAAAGACTTTTTTTACCTCGTAAAAATGAGCCTGCCGATTAAAATGCAGTTCTATCAAATCCCCTATTTTTAATTCATTTAGGTTGGCAAAGATTTTGCCAAAGCGATTATCTCTATCCCAAATAGCAGTAGAGCTATGACCAGCAATCACCACATTGCCTATCTCATCAGGCTTTGCTGTATCCGAAAGATGAATCACTCCCCTTCGTAAGTTTTGAAGCATTTTCTCGCCTGTCCAGGGCGAATCCCAAACTATTGGCGCTTTTATTTCGATTCTGGGGATGATGAGAAGGTTATCCTCTGCCTCCGGCAGCAAACTCTGAGTCTTTTCTTTGACCGCAGGCAGAAAATATTTAGCCACGGTTTTTTTCTTGGGTTGGGGCTCTGCTAAAATTTTATATCGCCAAAAATAGCTTAATTTAGCATCTAAGCCGTAAAAGTTATTGAAAATAAAGACCAGTCCGAAAAGAGCCAAGAAGACAAGAAGGCTTTTAAGAAGAATGCCAAAAATATGCCTAAGGATCCGCTTTTTCTCCTTGCGACTGATAACTTCGAAGAGTTGTTGGAGAGTCTCCTCTGTGTTCATGTTTTTATAATTATAAAATAAAATTTAAAAAAGTCAATGATAAGAAGTCAAAAATAGACCATTTCTTAAAATTTGTCCTTAAAAAGAGACCCAAAAATTACTCTTTGCAGCAATCAATCGCTTTCTGGATGATGCTGGAGAGTTTTTTTAAAAATGAAGAGCTCTCGGTTTCTTTATGATTATTTTTAGGATTTTGGTGGCTTGTTTCTGCTACTTCTACTTTCTGGGAAAGGCTATTGTTGTCTGCAGGCGCCTTAAGGTTTCCCCTATCGTCTAAAAAATCAGCCCCAAGCGTTACCGGCATCTCTCTGGGGCTGATAATTTTTAGATTAATACCCCAGAAAAGCGTCCATAAGGTATAAGCATCATTAAAGTAGCTTTGTGCCTCTTCTTTCTTATTTTGGGAGAGGTGTTTGGTGCCAACCTCCATAAGCCTCATTGTGCCAGCCAGGAGATGCTTAGAGATGCACCAGACTTCTCCTTCGTATTCCTTGATGATTTTTTTAAGAAGCCTTTTGCGCATCTCTCGAACCTCATTTAGAAGATTAAGGTAGGCTACCTTGCCGGTTTTTTCAGCAGTGAAAAAGAGATGCTCTTCAATGCTTATAAGATTGGTGATGGCAAGCACCAAGTCTTCGTCTGCAGAGAGATCCAGCTCTTCCTTGCCCAGCCTCTCTTTAAATTTTTTTACTATATTATAGAAGTCTTTTTCCTCGCCCATTTTTGTTGATTATATTTTTAACAATAGATAAAGAACCAGCGAGGCAAGGACCAGCAGTGTTACCGGAATGACCACCTTTTGATAAGGGAAAAGGACCTTATTGTTATTTTTCTCTCGAAGTTTTTTGTCCAAATCTACAGCAAGCAGGAAGAGGATACCACCCAGAATACCACCAGCAAGTAGTTTATCAGTACCTAAGAACTGGTTTTCTTTGTGGCCGATGACTTCGGTGAAATAAAGTGGCAGGTAGACCATAAGGTAAAAAAGCGGAGTATAGACTAGAAGAGAACCTCTAAAATCTAGATTTTTCCTTTTAAGAAAGTCGATAAGCCAGAGCGTTGAAGAAAGAATCAGACCCCCTATCCAGAGGCCGCTTACAAGGTCATCAATTTTCAGCCAGCGAGCAAGTCCTACGCCACCTGCCACTGCTACGGTGCACAGAGGGCAAACCGCAAAAATCTTGCCGGGAAGAGCAAGAAAGAGAGTGGCAAAAAAAGCAGTAAGGATTTTCATAAAATCAAAAGTTTTTTAATCAGGGTTTAGATTATTAAGCAGCTGTTCTGTGTTATTATCTTATGCCAAGAGAAAGTCTGTTGTCAAATACTAGTCAGCCAGATTTAAGAGTAGCAAGGTTTTTGTTTTTAATCAAAAGGGGCTGCTTGCTAAACAGCCCCAAGGTTCACTTTTCAGGGTGGTGTTTTAAGAGCCAAAGGGCGGCTTCTTCAAAACGACAATTCATTTTGATATCAACGGCGGTTAAATCAGGTGGGAGAGGTTGATCGAGGCATTCAAGGGTTAAGGAGATGCACTCACGAGAGTTCTCTTGGTAGCCCTTAATCTCTAAGAGCGAGGGGTCAAGGTTTACTTTTAGTCTCTGACAAAAGACATCCAAAAGGATTTCTCTTAGAGTTTTTCCTTTAACATCGTAAGTCTCTAAATCAGTTGCCCTTGAGATCCAAACCCTCATCTCTGGACCTCCTTTTAAGTTACAAAACACCGCCCCTTTGGGCGGTGTTTCTTTGCCAACCCATTATCAACACCGCCCAATCAGGAAGCGATGTTGATAATAATAATCTGGGTGTGGTAATTCTTCATTGCTATGGTTTTAGGATATCGAGAGCAAAACTAATTTGTCAAGGGCAAAGTTAAAAGAATAATTCCCTTCGCCTCCCCCGTTTGTTTAGAAAAACCCTTGACAGTGCTAATCTTTATAAGTATCCTTTTTTATAAGGAGTTTTTTTATGAGGCATATCCGTCTTCTAGAACTTCTACTTGTAGAAAGCCCCGTTTTAGGAGGTAGGTTTTAGTATTAGTATTTGTAAAGCCTTAAAGAAGAAAACCCAAAGCAAAACTCCGCCTCCTAACCGAGGCGGAGTTTTGCTTATAGCCAATTTAAGGAGGGATAAATGATGACTTGGCAAGTGGAGCAGCGATGTCCGTACTGCGGCGCGCAGATCGGCCGCCGGGAAAAGGTAAAATTCAACCTCTCTATTATTTCGAACCTAAAGAAGAAGTGCCAAAAATGTGGCACTTATGGCTGCCTCTGCTGCATGGAGGGTTCCTTGAAATCTGGTATTTTTTACCACAAAGACTGTCAGATGGCTTTTTTAAAAGCCATCTGACAGTCTTTCCTTCTCCCTTAAAGCTCCCCTACCTCAAAAGGGTGGCTCTTTAAAAATTTTGAGCCATCCTTTTTCTATTTTCTATCTTTTTAAGATGGTCTGTATCTAAAATAAACCAAAGGAGGCGCCTCTAGAACCCTAGCGGGACGCAGTAGTTTGAAAAGCTCAGGAAAACTAATGCAGGTAAATCTAATTAAGCTGCTTAAAGCAAGCTGTTGGCAGTCTTTAAGGTTTTAAAAAGCTTTTTGGCAGTCTTCTTACTGCTTGGTATGGTTATTTAGCCATTGATTTCTGTTGCCAAATCAGGCAGCTGAGTTTATAATGAGTCTATGTATGATAGAAACCTTCTGTTTAAGAAGGTTTTTAATGAAGAAGGAGGAAAAGAATGATTTCTTATGACCAATTTGGGCCGGAGTATCTCCTTAAGGTTTATGACCCGCAACTTAAAATGCAAGGTTTTTTGGCCATAGATAATACCTGGCTTGGCCCGGGTAAAGGCGGCCTACGAATGACTGCCAGCGTTAGCGAAGAAGAAGTCTGGCGGTTGGCTCGGACAATGACCTGGAAGAACGCTTTGGCAGGTATCCCCTTCGGAGGCGCTAAAGCTGGAATTGTTTGGCCTGGCGGCTCCAAAGAGCTTAAGAAAAAATTCATAAGCGCTTTTGTCTCCAAAATAAAACCCTTCATTCCCAAAATCTATGTGAGTGGCCCCGATGTTGGCACAGGCGAAGAAGAGATGCGTTGGTTTGCTGAAGTTAGCGGTAAATGGCAATCTGCCACCGGCAAGCCCGCCGATCTTTGCGTGGTTAAGCGCAACAAGAGATGGTGCGGGCTTCCCCATGAGCTGGGTAGTACCGGCTTTGGCGTAGCCCAAGCTACCGAGGTGGCCGCGCGGCTCGCTGGCATCAATCTTAAAAAAGCTACAGTAGCCATCCATGGCTTTGGCAATGTGGGCAGTTTTACCTATCGCTACCTTCGAGAAATGGGTGCAAGGGTGATTGCTATTGCTGATCTTTCAGCCTCTCTTTTTTCAGAAGAGGGTTTTGACGATTCTCTTATCGAGGAGATTGTTCGCAAAAGAGGCAACCTTTCTGATTATCCCTCTGCAGAAAAGCTTCGACCCGCAGATTTTTGGCAGATAAAGGCTGATATTTTAATTCCTGCCTCGGTTACCGATGTGATTAATCAGAGTAACAAAGATAAAATTCGGGCAAAGCTTATTGTGGAGGCTGCCAATATCCCTATGCCTGAGGAGATTGAGGAAGAGCTTTTTGGGCGTGGGATATTGATTGTTCCGGATCTGATTGCTAATACTGGCGGCGTGATCTCTTCCTATGCTGAGTTTCGCGGTTATGAGCCTGAGAGAGCCTTCTTAATCATAAAAAGAAAAATCAGAAGCAGGGTGCGGCAGGTTTTAGAAGAAAGCCTTAAAACCAGAACCAACCCTCGCACAATTGCTTTGAATCTAGCCCAAAAAATTCTTCTCGCAAAAAGGTAACAACAGCTGATAAAAATGCCTCTTGACAGAGGATTGTTTTCTGATATCATATACCTATACCTAGGGTATAGGTATATATAGACGATGTTAAACAAGAGCGAGGTATTAATATGGACACCAATAAACAGGCTACACTTATTAATTTTAAAAAAGCCCAGAGTCTTCTTTCTAAAATTATTAAAATGACCGAAGCGGATGACTATTGTATAGATATTATGCAGCAAAATCTAGCAGTGATTGGTCTTCTGAGATCTGCCCATGCAATGCTGATGGAGAATCATCTTAACACCTGTTTTAGAACTGCAATGTCTACAAAGAATGTGAAAAAGAAACAAGCAATGGTGGAGGAGATTTTAAGGGTAACAAAGCTTTTTAATAAATAAGGGAGTCTTAAGATGAAAAAAAGTGATCCTGTAGTCCTTACCATTTTAGGGTTAACAATCATAGTATTCATAGGAATAGTAATCGCTGCTTCTCTTTCTTCTTCACAATCCTCTATCCCCTCTTATCACTTAACCGATCAAGAGAAACCTGCATTAAAGCTTTCTGAGAGAAGCTTTGATTTCGGCAAGATGAGGGTGACTGATAAAAAAACAAAAGAGATTTTGGTTGAGAATGTTGGCAATAAACCACTTGTTCTTTCCAATTTTTCTACTTCTTGCGACTGTACTTCCGTGGTGGTAGTAAGTGGTAGCGAGAGAAGCCCAGAGTTTACGATGCACTCGAACTCTCGCTGGCAAAAAGAATTAGCACCAGGAGATTCTGCTTTTTTGGAAATCAATTATCAGCCTAGCCTGATGCCGGTCCAGGGTGCTGTTAGTAGGGCAGTATTTTTAAAAACCAACGATCCTCAGAACCCGCAGGTAACTATAGAATTTAGCGCCTTTGTGGAATAAGATGTTTTACTTGGTAATTCTAAACGGGCTGATTGATTCTCTCAATCCTTGCGCTATTGGTGTTTTAACTTTTTATCTGGGTCTTCTTCTTTCCTTTAAAGTAAACCGAAGTTTTCTCGTTGCCTTTGGGCTTTTCTATATCCTTTCGATTTATATTACCTATCTCTTTGTTGGTCTTGGTTTACTTAAATCTTTTCACCTCTTTGGTCTTCATAACTTCTTTGGCTGGTTGGCGGCAGGGTTAATATTGCTTCTGGGATTGTATAATCTCAAGGAGTATTTTCTTCCTCAGTGGCAAATTCCGCTTCTCTCATCTTTTCTTTCCCGCTGTCGAGTACCTCATTGGAATGTTAATTTAAGTATTTTTTCTGCCCTTCTTCTGGGCTTTCTGGTTGGAATTTGTGAGATTCCCTGTACGGGTGCTATCTATCTTGCTACCGTAGCGCTACTTTCGGTTAGGGAAACATTCCTTGTGGGTCTTTTCTATCTCCTTCTTTACAATCTGATGTTTATCCTTCCACTCGTTTTGATTTTTCTTCTTGTAGGCAGTTCTAGATTTTATGAGTGGCTACAAAGCGCCCAACAGAAAACAGCCCGAATGGTCCGCTTGCTTATGGGTTTAGCGATGCTTATTTCCGGCGTTCTGCTTTTTATCTGGTTGATAAGTTCTCTAAGCTAGGATGTTATGATAGCAGTTAAGACCAAAAATCTTCCCGTCTTCGCCACCCTGGCTCTTCTAATTGGGATTTTGTTTGGGCTTTTTATTAGCTTTTTTGACTCTGTATTGACTGTTTCTGTCAACACTCAGCTTGATTTTCAAAGGCTTGCCAACAAGGTAATCTCTCCTTCGGGTTATATTTTGCGGTTAGATTTTGGAGATTTGTGGGAGAGAATGCTTTCGGAAGGAGTTATTGATCTGGGAAAGATAACCAAAATCTATCCAGAGATAAGCAAGGTAAGCAACATGCGCGGGTCTTTGAAAGATAGCGGGGGCGCCGAATTAAGAATAGGACAAGATGATGCTGAGCTTTTATTAATCCTCTTTTGGGCACTGGGGTTATCTAATAAAAGCAATATTTTAGAAAGTGTTTTATTAGAGGAAAAGAGCAGTATCGCCAATCTTGCTTCTACGGCTGGTTGGTCTTTCTCTAAAGGTAGCGCTTTAGAGCACTATAACAAGCATAATTTTATTTCCCTCAACGATTCAGAGCAGCGTCTGGTGAAGCTTGTAAGCACAAATATTTTTCGGCCCTGCTGTGATAATCCTACCTCTTTTCCAGATTGCAATCATGGTATGGCTATGCTAGGGCTCCTAGAGTTATTAGCTTTTTACGGGGCAGATGAGTCAACAATCTACAAAAGTGCTTTGGCAGCTAACTCTTATTGGTTTCCTAATAATTATGTGGTTCTTGCTAAGTATTTTGATGAACGAGGTCAGGATTGGCAGACATTAGACCCAAAGGAAGTATTAGGCAAGAAATATTCTAGCCTTTCCGGCTTTAGTGCTATTTCTAGGCAAGTGAAAATGCTGCCGGTAGGGGGTATCAGTTGTGGCGCTTAAAGAGGATAAAAAATTAATACCTACGAAGGAGGTAAGATGATGTCAAATTTTTCTCAATTGTTACCGTTTGGTTGGCAATCCGCAGGATTCTGGTGGTGGATAATCTGGTATCTTCTGTTTTTAGTCGGACTGATTTTACTCACCGTTTATCTGGTGAGACGCTATCAGAAAGAGCCGATTCTTGTCTGGGCAATCATTCTTTTAGCCTTAGTAGTTATTAGTTCAACTGTGGTTGGTGTCGGGCATTTTGGTAGATGTTTTAGCGGTTCGGCCACTTCCACTTTTTCAGATGGAACCGGAGACAGAGAGGGTATGATGCAGAATATGATGAGTTATTAGAATGAGGATTAGGGTTGAATTATCTTGATACAGATAGTGAAAGGTTAAAAGTAGGGGGTTTGTAGTGCTTAAAACCTGGTTTATAAAATTAGGCGAAAAAGAACAAATCCCAGCAAAGATAATTAAAATATATGACCCTTAAGGATAATTTTTTGGAAAATGATAACCAATCATTCATTAGGAGAAGATGAGAAGAGAGACTTTTAAAATTTATGGTCTGGATTGTCCTTCCTGTGCAGTTACGCTTGAGAAAGCGTTAGCCAAGATGGCTGGTGTAAGCTATGTCCAGGTGAATTTTGGCAGTAAAACTTTAACCATGAAGTTTGACGAAAGACAGCTCTCGCAAGAAGCCTTGAGCAAGGCGGTAGACTCTCTTGGTTACAAACTTTTGTCCCCTATGGACGCAATAGAGGAGCAATCGCACAGTCTAGCAAAAATAATAACCCACGAAGGCAAGGAGTCCAATAAAACTAAAGGCGATCAAAGATTTCTTTCCCTAAAAATTATAGGGATGGATTCTCCTCATTGTGCAATGGTGGTGGAAAGAGCGATAAGGACGCTGCCCGGAATCGAAAAAGTAGAAGTTGATTATAATAATAGTCGAGCAAAAGTGATCTTTTCTTCATTAAGAGTTTCAGAAGAACAAATTGAGAAGGTTATTGACGATTCGGGATATAAGGCAATAAAAGAGATCTCAGAGGTCCAGGATCTTTTGGAGAAAGAAAAAGAAGAGCGTAAAAAAGAATTGTCTTTAATAAAGAAGCAATTTTGGGTTGGCGCAATATTATCATTAGTGATATTTTTAGGCAGTTTCCCAGAATGGTTTCCGTTTATTCCCAAGGTTCTTCAGGATCATCTTGTTTTGTTTGCCTTAGCAACTCCAGTTCAATTTTGGGTTGGCGCCAGATTTTATTCTGGGCTGAAGATTCTTTTTAAGTACCGTGCAGCCGATATGAATGCCTTGATTGCTGTTGGCACTCTGTCTGCCTATCTCTACAGCGCCACGGTCACTTTTTTTCCAGCATTTTTTGGCCGAGGCGGAATTGAGCCAAAAATTTATTTTGATACCTCGGCTATTATTATTACCTTAATTTTGCTTGGTCGCTATCTTGAACTTTTAGCAAAAGGCCGGGCCGGTGAAGCAATTGAAAAACTAATGAAGCTCTCAGCAAAGACAGCCCGGGTCATTCGCGGTGGTAAGGAACAAGAAATTCCCGTTGAAGAGGTAAAAGTTGGTGATATCATTATTGTTCGGCCTGGCGAAAAAATCCCAGTTGACGGCGAGATTCTTGAAGGTTCCTCAGATATAGATGAGTCGATGGTTACCGGTGAGAGTATGCCCGTCTCTAAAAAAGTAGGCGATCAGGTAATTGGAGCAACCATTAACCAAACCGGCTCATTCAAATTTAGGGCAACAAAAGTTAGCAAAGAAACATTTTTAGCTCAGATTATTAGAATGGTGGAACAAGCTCAGGGTTCCAAGGTGCCAATTCAGAGACTAGCGGACACCATCTCTTCATATTTTGTTCCCGCGGTAATGGGTGTGGCGATTTTGACCTTCATCATCTGGATGGTTTTTGGACCGGCGCCCGCATTGCCGCTTGCTTTGGAGAATTTTGTTGCCGTGTTAATCATTGCCTGTCCTTGTGCGTTAGGTCTGGCAACGCCGATGGCAACAATGGTGGCCATCGGTAAAACGGCAGAAAAAGGGATTTTAATCCGCGATGCCACCTCTTTAGAGACTGCCCAGGGAGTTGACACAGTTGTTTTGGATAAAACTGGAACTTTAACACAGGGTAAGCCGACAGTTACCGATGTGATTAGTTTTGCATCTGATGAGATTCTAAAAATAGCAGCAAGTCTTGAAAGCAGATCAGAGCATCTTTTAGGGAGAGCAATCATCCAGGCGTTGACTTCTTCGAAGCAAGACTCCTTATATCCTTTGGATAAAGCCCTTAAAGACAAAATGACTAGCAAAGAATTTGGCCTGTTTCCGGTTAGCAGTTTTGAGGCAATTCCTGGCAAGGGCATAAGAGGAACGTTGATTATAGAGGGTAAGAAGGTGGATGTTGGTTTAGGAAATAGAAGATTGGCGGAGTTGTTTGGGGTAGATGTTGGCAAGATAGAGAAAAATATAGCAAGCTTGGAAAGCGAGGGGAAAACGGTGATGATTTTAATTAAAGAAGGAAAAATTGCCGGATTGATTGCAGTTGCTGATATTCTAAAACCAGAAGCAAAAGGGACGATAGAAGCGCTAAAAAAATTAGGTCTTGAGATTTGGATGATTACCGGCGATAACGAAGAAACAGCTAAGGCGATTGCTAAACAAATAGGTGTTGAAAAGGTAATGGCACAGATTTTGCCGCAGAATAAAGCGGCAAAAATTCAAGAACTTCAGCAACAAGGGAAAAGAGTAGCAATGGTTGGTGATGGCATCAACGATGCGCCGGCTTTGGCGCAAGCTGACTTGGGTATTGCTATGGGAGAAGGAACGGACATAGCTATGGAATCAGCAGGTATTGCTTTCTTACACGGAGATGTGACGCTCCTTATTAAACTCTTAAAACTTTCCCAAAAGACAATGAAAATCATAAAAGAGAACCTTTTTTGGGCATTTTTTTACAACACTGTTCTCATCCCGATAGCTGCGGGTATACTCTATCCGCCTTTTGGTATTTTGCTTAATCCCGTCTTTGCCGCTGGGGCAATGGCGCTAAGTTCCCTGTCAGTGGTCTTAAATTCCTTAAGGCTCAAACAGGGCTGATTTTGTCTATCTCAGTATCTTTTTTGAGAACTTAATTTTTTGCTTTCTCAAATCTTTTAAGAAACCACCTGCCAAAAGATTCCCAGTTTTCCATTTTCTTTCGAAATAGTCTCTCTAGCGTATTTCTATCCAACATATTTTGAGGAATATCCGTCCCCTCTCTTATGGTGATTTTATCAAAAGTGGTGCCTTTGCGGTTATTGAGAATTTTTTGAGCAATCCTGCAAGAGATTTCTGTCTTAAATGTTTTTAATTTTTTTTCATCGCAGTAAGATAGATATTCGGTAATGATCATTTTTCTATTCGTTTTTTCCTCCATCATTTTCAAAATATTCTGAGCCGAAAGCCATTTATTAATGAATTTAACAAATGGCCCAGGAAAACCATTTAATGCCAAGATGGAATAACTTACATCGGTTATCACCACTGGTTTATTCAATACTTCCCTTGCATATTTTGCAGTGTATTCACACACTTCCTGTCCACTCAAGGACTGAATTTCTGGCAATTTTGTATTTTTTTGAATAACTTTAATTCCATATTTTGCCAATGTGCTTTTTGTCATCTTTGCTTTTAAAGGGTTAGTTGTTACGAAGTAAATTTCTTTTGCCATCTTTTTAAAATATAAGATGTAGTTTCATTTAACTTCTGCTTTGTCAATTAAGTTTGATTTTTGTTATTTAAACCCTCTCTGTGTTTAATCAGTATGGCTTATTTTCTTAAAGAGTCAGTTTTCGTCTAACTTAAATAGTATTGATTTTTTTATAGAAGTAAAAAATTTTGGCTTATTTCGTCGTTCGATAAAACAGCATTTTGATCATTGGTGTCAGGGTATTCGATAAGTTGATAATTGAACTTATCAACATTGAGGCCCACGAGTGCTTTTACTACTTTACTACTACTTTAGGATTCTGTTTAAGCGCAGTATAAAGTTCTCTAATGCTAGAGAAATAAAAAAATCCAACCAGAAATTTCAACTCTTCACTTTTTAGAACCAACTCAGACAAACGATCTTTTAAATTTTTTGTTTCGCCATTGGTTATAAAATTTCCCATTTTTGTAACCCCAATTTTTTATTAGAACTTTCTTTTAAATTTAGTTATTTTAGCTCTAAGTTTTCTTTTGGTGGACCGTGGCGGATTTGAACCGCCGACCTCCTCGATGCGAACGAGGCGCTCTACCGCTGAGCTAACGGCCCTTCTGCTTTTAAGTTTCTTCTTGGTTTAGAAGCCTAAAAGTCCAGAAGCTCAGATATCTAGAGATCTAGACAACCTTTGCTTATTTTTTTGAAAACCCTTTATCCTTACATTTCCCATTCCCTTTGCCCTCATGCCTCTCGCCATTGCCACCGCATCTTCCCTACTCTATTTGGCCTCTGTTGCCGGCAACCTCATTTTTAACTTCCCTTATTAGATAACCAAAAAAGTCCGTTTTCTTCAACGCTAAGCTATCTTAATTTTCTTGGAAGCCTCAAATCACCCAAAAAACCGAACCTTTTTATTTCAGAGCGCTGCGCTAGTATTTCTTGGTGTCAAACCGAAGATAAGAATCACTTTTAATCCAAAGGCCTTTGCAATCTTTAAACTTGCTTTTTTACTGCCAGCTTATAGAGGTAAGAATTTTGATGGGAGTATCTAAAATTTCCAGCGATGATGTCTCTAGGAATTCTCCCTGGCTGGGGCTTAGGCCACCGATAAATTGACAGTGACAGGTCCTATCAGTACCTGAGGGCTGATGGAAGAAATACTCCTTTGCCCTACCCTCAGATTTTAGAGCCTCTATTAACACGGGGACATTAAGGATTTTGAGAGTTTTTTCGCTAATTTGCTGAATGTCACCCGCGCCTATCCCAGTGCGATCGCTAATAAAAAAACCTTGTCCTGACTTTTTAAGGCCAAAATATAGAAAGTATTTTTTCTGTGGCTCGTAGATTTTGATATATTTTACCGACCCGCCTACCTCCTGGCTATTTATGTTAACCTCTTCAAGCTGCCAGTCTGTCGGGTATTTTAGTGTATAGCCAATCTCTTTGTTGGCGTAGGTTTGTCAGGAAGGTGTAGGGGTGGTGTTTGCGAGGGCATGGTTTGGATAAGGGGCTGCGGGGGGGGTAAGAAGCAGGCTCTGTATGTTAGATTCTTCTGTGCGTTTGGAGGGAGGGCTATGAAGGGCCCTAAAAATCAGCGAAGCAGCCACCACCCCAAACGCTACTATGATGACCAGGATTCCTATGAGAACTTGTTTGTTTTTCGACATCCCCCCTCTTTTTTGTTTAAAAAAATCTTTCCTTTTCTAAAATTATAGCATAGCCTTCAGGATGCAATAGTCCATTTTAATATATCTAACAAAGATCTTTTGGGCATTTTTTCTTGTCTAAAAAATTATTTAGAAATAAAAAATTTTTTTGTCAAAGAGGTTTTTGGGTGTTTTGTTCTAAATACTTCAGCTTGACATTGGTTTTGGCAAAGAATATACTTATACTAAAATAATATAAGTTAAAGAAAGGTGGGGTGATGAAAAAATTCTTTCAAAGCCAAAGAAGGCTTAAGGTGAAGGCTGGAGGCGGTTTAACGGAGATTTACCAAGAAGCTGAGGATTATTACTTTAGTCAGATGCTTTTCTCAGAGGGCAATTTAAGGCGGGCCAATGGCCTGGGTGTGCTAGAGAATTTTGAGGATATTTTAGAAACCTGTTGCCGGTAAAACCTGATTTTAAAGAAGTGGTTTTCTTCAAAAGGGTGACGGTTTTAAAGGGGTAGCGGCTGGAAAATAAAAATAAAAGCTTCCTTATAAAATCCTTAAAAAGGAGGTCAAATGTTTTCTTTCAAAAGGTTCTCGGCCGCCTTGGTGGTATTTTCCAGAAGAAAGAAAATAGTTAATGGCCCTAGAGCACCTACCTTCGGGGTATAAAAACTTGCTTTTTGAAGAGCCGAGGGATGAAAATCTCCTGGGGAAGCATCAATTAGGATAGCACCTTCTTTAAGCCAATTTTCGTCAATCAAATTAGCTATGCCGGTTGCCGAAACAACAATCTCTGCCTGCCGGGTGAGTTTTTGGGGATTTTTAGTCTTTTTATCAATATAGAAAACTTTTTGAGGAGAAAACGCAGGTAGCAGCTTTTTTAGCGGTTCGCCAATCAGCCTCCCCTGCCCTACTACCGCGATGATTTTCCCTTCTATAGGGCTAGCTTGCAGGATAAGCTCAATCACGCCTCTTGCAGCCGGCGAAAAATAGGGCGAGTCTTTACGTAGGCCATCCACATCCTTTTCTTTAGGAATAAGCCGGATAAACCGTTCGGGCTCAAGGTGGGCCGGCAGGGGCAGCTGGATGATTATGCCATGGACTTCAGGATCTTCGGCTAGCTCCTCTAGCCGACTATGCAGTTCTTTTTCTTCTGCTCCTTCCTTAAGGTGAAAGAGTTTTGTTCTGATTCCCAAAGAGACGGCTTTGTTGGTCTTGAGTCTAATAAATTTTTCCGAAGAAACGTTATTACCCACCCAAACAATCGCGAGCGTAGACACCACTCCCCTTTTTAGCAATGCCTCTACCCTACTTTTCAATGCGGGCTCTTTTTGGTTTAAAATTGCTGCTGCCAGAAGCTCTTTGGGCATTTTAGGCTTTTACTACTCTTTAAAAAGAGGAAAACTTGTAGCCAGCTTTTTGACATGAGCTTTTGTTAAAGCAAGCTCTCTTTCCTTTTTGGCAAACAGGGCCTCTTTGATGAGTTGGGCAATTGCTCTCATCTCTTTCTCTGTCATTCCGCGCGTAGTCACCGCCGGTGTTCCCAGGCGGATTCCCGAGGGATTGAGCGGTGGGTTAGGATCGAAGGGGATGGTATTTTTGTTGACAATAATCCCTACTTTGTCTAACCTCTCCTCTGCTTCTTTGCCGGAGATGCCAAGTTTTCTTAGATCAATAAGTAAGAGATGGTTGTCGCTACCATCGCTTACCAGTCGAAATCCTAAATGTTTCAGAGCCAAAGCCAATGTTTGGCAATTTTTTATCACTTTTTCTAGATATCTTTTATATTTTGGGCTTTGGGCTTCTTTTAGCGCCACAGCCATACTGGCGATGGTGTGCATATGCGGACCGCCTTGCAGACCAGGAAAAACTGCTTTATTGATTTTTTGGGCAATCTCTTCGTTTTTAGAAAAAATCATTGCCGAGCGCGGCCCACGTAAGATTTTGTGAAGGGTGGTGGTGACCACATCAGCATAGCCAAAGGGCGAGGGGTGCAGTCCCCAGGCCACAAGTCCGGCGATGTGCGAGATGTCTGCCAGTAAATATGCGCTTACCTCTCTGGCGATCTCGGCAAAAACCTGAAAATCCACCTTGCGTGGATAAGCAGTATAACCGCAAACAATCAGTTTCGGTTTGGATTCTTTGGCGACTCGGGCAATCTCTGAAAAATCTAAACGCTCATTTTTGGGATTCAAGCCGTAGTGGATTACCTCGTAGGCTTTGCCTGAAAAATTAACTTTGTGCCCATGGGTAAGATGGCCACCCTGATCAAGGGAGAGTGAGAGAATCCTATCTCCGAGTTGAAGAAGAGCAAGATAGACGGCAATATTGGCTGGCGAGCCGGAATAGGGCTGGACGTTAACAAAGTAGTCGGTTTTAAAAAGCTCCTGGGCGCGCTGCTGACAGAGGCGTTCAATCTTGTCAATAAACTGATTGCCGCCATAATAACGCTTGCCGGGATAACCCTCGGCATATTTACCATTAAGCACATTCGCCAAAGCCAATAAGACTGCTTCTGAAGCGTAGTTTTCTGAAGGAATAAGATTGATGCTTTCACGTTGGTGCTTTTCCTCGGCTTCAATTAGAGAAAAAAGCGCGCGGTCTTTCTTTTTGAGCTCTTCTTGCATTTTTTAAAAAAATAAATTTCTTGAACATTTAATGGTGGGCAAGGAGGGAGTTGAACCCTCATGGGGTGAAAGCCCCATCGGTTTTTGAGACCGACGCGTCTACCATTCCGCCACTTGCCCAACCGTTTGTCAATATAAAAATAGCCAATAATAGCCAAAAAATAAATAGTGGCCAATAAAATTCAAGCGTTTCTTGTAAGTCTGAACCGAACTTTAATCCTGACAGGGAACGATACCAAGAGAGGTTCAGTAGAAAAATTAATAAAATAATACCCATAACAATAAGTAGGGTTTTTAATTTTTTAGAGCCATCTTTTTAAGGTAATTTTTGTCTTTGCTTATAATTGAAAATTCTTTTTCTGTGCTTTAAAACATCCTAAAAATTTTTCTAATAAAAGCTTTGCCGGCCAGGAGAAACATTGTGCCTTCGATTGCTAGAAATTTCTGTGCCGCCTTTTCTACCTTTTTAAGAATTGTTTTTGGTTTGTTTAAATTTATGAAAAAAAACTATAGATAAGAGGCAATCAAAATATAGATAGCATCGGCGACAGCGGTGAGGCTTTTTTCGCCATCAATAGTCTTCATACCAAAATAAGGATCGTTAAGAATTTTTTTGTAGTTTTCAGCAATTAGGGAGAGCTTTTTTTTCTCTTCGAAAATTTCCAGTTTTGTTCGACTGGTTTTAATTCTTTGGAGACAGGTAGTGGCTGAGACATCAATAAAGATAGAAAGATCAGGTTTGCGAAAACAGCGATTAAGGTTTTTCAAAAGAGTAAGCGGCAAATTAAGACCGCCATAGGCAAGAGTAGATTGAAAATAGCGATCAGAGATAACGATTTTATTTTTATTAAGAGCGGGAAGAATTTCTGTTTCAAGGTGTTCGGCCCTATCAGCACAGAAAAGTAGTTGGAGGGCAAGTGGCGAGCTTTTATATTCTTTTTTGAGAATTGCTTTTATAAATTGACCAATTGTTCCATCGGTGGGTTCTTTGGTTTTTACAACCTCTTTTCCTTCGGCTAAAAGCCTTTCATAGAGAATTTGGGTTTGGGAGGAGGTGCCTGCACCATCTAGACCCTCAAAAACAATAAAGAGACCCTTCTGTTTTCCCATACATTTTCAATTTTACATAGACAGAAAATAAAAAGCTAGTTTTGATTTTTGTAGAGATATCAATTAAATTATTAAAAAGAATGATTATTGGGGTGTGCGGCTATCAAGCAGCAGGAAAAGATACAGTAGCTCTCTATCTTAAGGACCGCTACGGTTTTTTTCACTACTCTTTATCAGAAGTTTTAAGAGAGATTTTGCGAAAGGAAGGTAAGGAGATCAATCGAGATACACTGACTTTCTACGGCAATTCTTTAAGGGAAAAACAAGGAGCAGATTTTTTGGCACGAGAGGTTTTAAAAAATCTCCAAAGGCCGGCGGTTATTACCAGTATTAGAAATCTTGCTGAGCTTAAGCGTCTAGAGAAAGAGGCAGATTTTCTGGCAGTTTTTGTAGAGGCGTCAGCAAAGTTGCGCTACGCGCGGGCTATGGCTCGCAATCGTGAAGGAGAGGCTCAACTCTCTTTAGCAGAGTTTATAAAGAAAGAGAAGCGCGAAGAGGGCGAAAAGAATACTGGCCAACAGTTGCATCTTTTAAAAAATCGCTGCAAGGTAATTCTTGATAATAGCGGCGGCAAGGAAGAGCTTTTTTCGCAAATAGATCAGCTTTTAGGTAAGTTGAGGAATAAAGATGGCGCAAAGTTATAGAAGACCCTCCTGGGATGATTATTTTTTGGCAATTGCGCGGGTGGTGGCTACCCGTTCTACCTGCGATAGAGGTCGAGCAGGTGCGGTAGTTGTCAAAGATCGCCAGATTTTGACCACGGGCTATGCAGGCTCGCCTACCGGTCTTCCCCATTGTGATGATGTGGGACATCAGCTTAAAAAGATGATCCATGAGAATGGTGAGGAGTCCATTCACTGTGTTCGCACGGTGCATGCGGAGCAGAATGCTATTTGTCAGGCAGCAAAACTGGGTATTGCCCTCTTCGGCGCTACTCTTTATTGCAAAATGACTCCCTGTATGACTTGCGCAAAACTGATTATTAACTGCGGAATGAAAAGAGTGGTCTGCGAGAAACGCTATCATGCTGACAAAGAGACACTAGAGCTATTCGAGCAAGCAGGAATAGAGTTAAAAGTTTATAACCAGGAGATTGAAACTTACAAGCAGATGTAATATATATGGTTCGTTGCTTCTTACAAAAATTGCTGATACTTTGAAGATAACAAGATGGAAGTATTTAATCTGAAAAAAGCCCTACTTACCCAGGTAAACGAGGAAGGTATTAATCTCATTACTAAGGATGAGGAGCTGTATCAGTCCAATTCAGCTATTCTTGCTGATACAATACTAGGGCTGGGTGAGATTGTTTTTAGCTATGCGCTTTCGGAGAAGCCTTCGCTGGTGATTTTGAATTTTGAGGATCTTATTCTGATTCGGCATTTTTTGAATAAAATTCTGGTCGCTGGCAAACCGATGCTTCTGGTGGCCCTCTATAATGATTTACCCAAGCGTCAGCCCTTCCCTGTTCCCTATTTTGAGATGGTCTCTTATTTCCACTATCCGCCAGCAATTCATCTTTGGCCCAAAAACCTAGAGGAGGCGGTGCTTTTGATCAATACCGGCTTTAATTTTGCCTATCAGCTGATGTTGCCAGTGGTAGTCCTTACTCCCCTAAGCTTCTTTTTAGCGGAATATAATCGTTTTCCGGTAGTAAGCTTAAAAATAGCCAAGCAACCCGTAAATAAGACTAAAAAATCGCCGGTCGTTGCAAGCAGTTATCCTCCTTTTCGGGAAGAAGAAATCTATGCAAAAATTGAGCGTTTAGCAAAAGCTGAGCAATTTCACAAAGGCTCCGAAACCCTTATTGTAGCTTCCGGCCCGCTGGCTCAGCGAATAGAAACCTATATGGAGAGTAATCGGCTGGAGGTGGGACTGTTTCGGCCGATATTCCTTTCGCCTTTCCCCAAAAAACTCTTGGCGGAAAGACTGGGTATGGTGAAGAGGGTCTTTCTTTTGGATCAGTTTATTCCCTATTTTGTATTGGTGGAAAAGGGACTAAAAAAACAAGAGACAATTGCCTTGAAAAGATTTGTTCTGCCACCTAGCCTTTCTGATGAGGAATTAATTAGAATAATTTCTGGAATAATCTAAGATGACCTCCCTTTATTTAAAATTTTTCAATTTTTTGATCAGTAGGTTTAATTTAATTGTGGTAGATGAGTTTTACAGCTATCGCAATCCAGGTTCAGAAAAAATAATTTTTGCCCACGAGGAAAATATTCTACCTATACTTCTTGCCAATAGCCAGATTGGTTTTCGTTGCGCAGCGGTTCTTCATAGCGAGACCTTTAAGGCAAATTTTCAGCTGATTTTAGAGATTACGCGCAATAGTCCAGCGGTAATGATTTTTGAGATTATTAATAATAAAAAGGAAGAAGCCTTTTTGGAAATGTTGGCTATGTATAATCCTAGGAATTTTCATGCAAGAGCCATTTTTGACTCCGGACTTTTTCAAAAAATCTTTAGCTTAGCAGAAGCAAAAACCCGTGAGGGAAAAACAAGTATTCTGGCTTTGGAATTCGCCTGCCATCCTAACAAAAAAATCACTCTAAAAGAAGGCATTATTCAAGGATAGCGATGTGTCTAAGAATCATATTTATTAATCCTACCAACATTCATAAAGAGATCCTCAAAAGGCTCTATTTTGAGCTTGCCAGAGAGAAAAGGCTCACATTAGTAGAGATTTACGAGAGGAGGTTACCAGCAGTACTTTCTTTCGTAACCATCTCTGATCTGCCAATAGTCTCTCCTTATTTTAACAATGCTGATTTGCTAATTAACCCTTTCTCAAAAAGAACCATTGATAAGTATCTTTCTGCTAAAACCAAATTAGTAGATCTGCGGAGTATCGCCCAGATTAAAGAGATTAGCCAGAAACTTTATTTAGTGCCTGAGGTACTTATTGGCTATGCCATTGGTCGTTACACAAACTTTCCCTCAATCCCCTCTCTGCCAGAGATTTCGCCGCTAGCAGATGCTAAAGAGATTCTTTGGGCTTTTGAGACTGGTTATAATTTTGCCAAAACACGGGGACTTAGTTTTGATATTTTTTACCGTAGGTCTCTCTCGGTAGAGCTTACGGACCTTTTCTTTCCGGGCGAAGAAAAATATTCTCTCTGTGGCGATTGTCTCTCTTTTTATCTTAGTAAATCACCTACCCTGGAAGAACCGCAGAAGGTTGTGAGCAAGACAGGCGGTACAGAAGAGATCATCAAAATAAAAGAATCAGAGACTAAGGAAGAAAAAAAGAAACCTCGAGAAGAATCTGTAAGCATTCCCATTAAAATTAACAAAGAATAAGAGGTCAAAAGCAAGAATGTTTTTAAAAATTTTTTATTTTTGGCGAAATCTTTTAAAAATTTCGAAAAAGTAGCCAAAGAAGATTTTTCTGATCTCTAAGAATAAAAGGCTGTTTATGATAAAATCTCTCCGGCTTAAAGAAAATAAAAAAATTTTGCCACTTATTATCTTCTTTATCTTTATTTTTTACTCGATTTTTTTCGCTATTCTTTGGCAAAATTTCTCTGGGTTTTTCTCTAAAGTCCTAGGTAGGTTTTTTATTGCCACTTTGCTTTCTTTATTTCTCGCAACACTTGTCTTGTTTTTTTGCAGGTTTTTAAGATTAAAAATTAAAATTAAGGAGCGGAATTCTATTCCCTATTTTTTAGCGGCCGCTGGCTTTATTCTCTATGCTGCTTACGGTGTTCTAAAATTCTTACGTTTTGAGTATCCAACCTGGGACTTTGGACTTTTTGATCAGGCTCTTTGGACGATTAGCCATTTTAAGGAGGCGCGCATCTCGCTTCTGGGTAATCACCTGCTTGGCGACCACTTTTCGCCGATTTTTTACCTGCTTGCGCCGCTTTATTGGCTTTTTGATCACCCACTGACTTTGAGTATATTTGAGGCACTGGTGGTCTCTTTGGGAGCTTTGCCCGTTTATTGGCTTACCAGAAAGAAATTCCCAGAAAGCTTATTTCCCTTGGCGCTCTCTCTTGCCTACCTTTTCTTTATTGGCAATCAGTATGCAATAGATTTTAGTTTTCATCCTACTACCCTTTTTGCTAGTCTCTTTCTTTTTGCGGTCTATTTTCTAGAAGAGAAAAAATATTTTTGGCACTTTCTATTTCTTATCTTGAGCCTGATGCTTAGGGAGGAGGTGGGTTTTTATGTGCTGCTTTATGGCGTTTTTCTTCTCGTTCATAAAAAAGCGCTTGGTTTAAGCCATATCCTTTTGGGTGGGGTCTGGTTTTGGCTTTCACAAAGCTATTTTATGCCACATTTTGGCGGCGCCTTTGCCAGCGAAATTCTTGGTAGTCGTTATTCTCAATATAGCGCCCTTGGCAACTCGGCCTTGGCAATAGTCAAGATGCTTATTTTGCATCCTCTTTATGCTTTCTTGCTATTCTTTGACAAGAACGAAAAGATTCTGGTCTTTTTTAGCACTTTTGCTGGTTTTGGTTTTCTTGGTTTGCTTACGCCTTCTTTTTGGATTTTCTTTCTGCCGATGCTTGCTCTTCGTTTTTGGTCCAACGGGCTTTATTGGCAGATTGAGTTTCATTATGGTGCACCCATTGTAGTATTTTTGGTTTTAAGCGCCATCTCGGCAATGGTCTATCTCAAAAAAATTTCCTCTTTTGATTGGGAGTTTGCGGTTTCTGTTTTTTTAATTATAAATCTTTTGAGCACCACTTTTTTGCTAAAAACCCCTCTCTCTAGGCTAATAAGACTTTCTTTTTGGCAGATGCCGGAAAATGCGGCAGATATTTATGAGTCCCTCAGGATGATTCCCAAAGAGGCCTCTGTTTCTGCCCAAGATCCATTTGTTTCTCATCTAGCCCATCGGGAGAAGATTTATTTATTCCCCGAAGCTATTAATAAAGCCCAGTTTGTGCTTGTAGATCTCCAAAAAAGCACCTATCCCGTTACTTCTTGGCAATATCACCAGTCCCTTAAAGAGCTTCTTCAAGATGAGAGTTTTGGCATAAAGTTTAATAAAAAAAGTTTAATTCTTTTTGAAAAAGGGGAGCCAAAAAATGTTTCTCTATCGAAAGAGGTTATTGAGTTTTTTGAGGAAGATTTAAGGTGAAAACACTTGTAATTATTCCTACCTACAACGAAGCCCAAAATATCTGTAAGCTTTTAGAAGAGATTCTCAGCCTGAGACTTAAAAACCTGGCAATTTTAATAGTAGACGATAATTCTCCTGATGGCACCGGTCGTCTGGTGGAAGAATTTAGGCAAAAAAACGCGGTCAAAGAGCAAATTTTTCTTTTATCAAGGAAGCGCAAAGAGGGTTTGGGTAAGGCTTATTTGGCAGGTTTTTATTGGGCGTTGGCGCACAGATATGAAAGGATTGTTACCATGGATGCTGATTTTTCTCATAATCCTCAATACTTGCCCACGCTTTTTTCCGAGGCAAAAGAAGATACGCTGGTAGTAGGTTCGCGCTATATTAAAGGAGGAAAAGTAAAAGGCTGGGGCCCGCTAAGATATTTAAATAGTCTGGGCGCAAACCTTATCAGTCGTTTGCTGCTGGGGCTGAAACCTAGAGATGTCACTGCTGGCTATAAGTGCTACCCGGCTAGTTTTTTAAAATCGATTGACTTAGAAAATCTTGTTTCTTCTGGATATGCTTTTCAGGTAGAGATGCTACTGCTTGCCCAAGATCGCGGTTTTAAAATAAAAGAAGTCCCCATTGTCTTTGTAGATCGCCGAGTGGGAGAGTCTAAGATTGCTGGCGAGCTTTTTCGTTCAGCGGCTGTAGTTTTTCGCTTGTTTCTAAAACGTAAAGCCATCCACCAGTTGATAAAATTCGTTCTTGTAGGAACCAGTGGTACAATTATTGATTTTTCTATCTATTTTGTGGCTACTCGCTTTTTGCACCTTTTCTATCTTTTGGCAAAGATACTCTCGTTTCTTCTTGCAGTTTTTAATAATTACCTCTGGAATCGTCTCTGGACTTTTAGGAGCCTAGATAAAAATAAGCTTTGGGAGTTTGCTCGTTTTGGCTCGACCTCGCTGATAGGTCTTGGATTAAACACTCTAATAATGTATATTTTTGTTGAAAAAGTAAAGATGTACGATATTACTGCTTGGATTGTGGCTACCCTGTTTGTTTTTTTCTGGAATTTTATAATAAGCAAATTTTGGGTATTTAAAAAATAATGTTTATCTACCGCTAGCAATGAAAAGCTTTCTTGAAAAAGCAGAAAAATGGCGATGGGACTGGCTGCTGGTTATTTTAATGTTTGCAGGCATCCTGTTTATAAATTACCTAGATGTTTTAAAGTATCACTATTATGTGCCACCAGGCACTGATTCAGCAGTTCACACTAGCATAGTTAAAAAGATTCTTTCAGGTGAGAGCCTTAGAGACGTGGTCTATCCGCCAGGCTTTCACTATTTTATTGCCCTCTTAACAAAAATTCTGCATAGCGATCCCATCAAAATAATGGTCTATTTCTATCCTTCTTTAATGTTTTTTTCGACGATAGCTGTCTATCTTTTTGCTCGTGCTTTCTTCGACAAAACCACTGCCTTCTTGGTTCTTTTTCTTTATGGCTTTATCTCTCCTGCTCCCCGATTTACGCCTCTCTGGGATGGTGGTTTTCCGAATCTACTTGGCGCTGATTTTTTGATGGTCTTAGGTTTTCTCTATTTCCTAAAAGCCTATCAGACCGAGAGGCTCAAAGAGAGCCTGCTTGCCGGATTGTTTATTGGGCTTGTACCTTTCTTTCACCATTTTTCTACTTATTTGATGACCATTTTAATTTTTGGTCTTTCTCTTGCTCTGCTTTTCTTTAGTTTTTTTAAAAAAGACAATTTGCCAAAAAAGCTTCTGGTTCTTTTCTCTATCTTTTTAGTAGCTTTTTTGCTAGGTATTTATCCTTCCTATGTTTATTTTGGACGATTTTTCCTGCAGGAGATTGCCTTAAGGTTTACTGTCTATGCTGCCTCGCTAGAAGGCCTTTTGAAACATTCAACGGGGCTTCAGAAAAACTCAGAAGCCATCCCCTTAAGTGATTACGCCCTGGTGCTTTCGCCTTATTTGTGGTACCTGGGTTGGCTTTCGCTGCCTTTTGTTTTTAGAGGGATTATCAAAGAGAAAAAAACCGAATATCTTTTTGTCTTTGTCTGGTTCTTACTTGTGTCTATCTTATCTAGGCCGGTCGCTTTGTCACCCCTTCCCGGTCGAGTTGCCCGTGAGATAGCCATACCGCTTGTTTTTCTCTCGGCGATTGGTATTAAAGAGTTCACCCTTTTCTTTAAATCCCGCTGGCAGCGTTTCACCATCGTAGCGGCAATAGCTATCTTCTTGTTTGTGGGACTTACTGATCTTTCTTCTTGGGTAGGAAAATATAATTATATGATTTTTGTCTCCGGACTAGACAAACAAGCCCTAGATTGGGTGAAAGAGAATACTCCTAAAGATGCTTTGTTTGCAGTAGCGCCTCATCAGGTTTGGTTTAATCTTCTTACCGAAAGGCCCGCTGTAGAGATTGGTATTGATTTGAGCAATATCAAGAATTTTGATTACCTTTATATTAATCGTTGGCAAAGGGGTTGGCTGTGGGGATTTGACCCTACGGACTACCGACTTGTAAGACAAAAAGCTGCCTTTTCAAAAGAGCTAGAACTTATGAAGACTTTTGGAGAGGCAAATGAGAAGGGCATCGCTATCTATAAGGTGAGGAGAAATGGTCTTTGATTATGTTGGGAGGTTAAAAAGCAAGTAAAAATCTTGTTTTTTAGCAGAGAATCTGTAATTATAATAAAAAATCGTTTAAAATTTAAATTAAAATGGCTCAACCCAAAAAAGCAACTAGCAGAAGCAAAACCAAGATCCGCCGAAAAAGTTTTAGGTTATCAAGCGTTAATCTTATTGCTTGTGAGCAGTGTGGCTCGTTAAAGCCTGCCCACCATATTTGTCTCGTCTGTGGTACCTATAGAGGTAAGAAATATCTTGATGTGGAGAAAAAGGAGCGTAAAGAGAGAAAGAGGGTACAAGAGGCAGAAGCTCAGAGAGAGAGACAGAGAGAGAGTATCCAGAAAGTACCAGGGAAAACCCCTTCTTCGCAAACCAGACAGTTAGTTAGTAAACCTCTAACTCAACGGACCACTAGTAAATAAATGGCCAAGAATCGTCACTTGAGCAGAATCATTGCTATGCAAACTCTTTATGAGAAGGACTTTCGGCCCGATGAAAGCCTGGAGGAAATTTTAGAGCGCAACTTAAGCTTATTCCCAGAGGATTTGGATACAGATTTTATTAAAAAGATTGTTTATGGCATCCCCGAGCACCAAAAGGAGATTGACGTTTTAATTTTGAAAGCAGCGCCGGATTGGCCAATAGAGCAAGTGGCGGCAGTAGATAAAGCTATCTTAAGACTCTCCATCTATGAGCTTCTCTTTTGGGATGAAGTGCCGCCAAAAGTGGCTATTGATGAGGCGGTAGAACTGGGTAAACAGTATGGCGGTATCAACACTTCTAAGTTTGTTAATGGTGTCTTGGGTACTATTTATCGTAATAGCCCCAAGTATAGCCCAGAAGAGGAGAAAGAGAATACAGGAAAAAAGGATGGCTGATTTAACTACTCTTGAAAAAAGTCTTGGCGTCGCTTTTAGCGACCGCGCCCTTCTTGAACGGGTTTTTATTCATCGCTCCTTTTTAAATGAACATCCTAATATTAATTTAGAACACAATGAGCGATTAGAATTCTTGGGTGATGCTGTTTTAGAGCTTATAGTTACTGATTATCTGTATCGTCGCTTCAATAAGCCAGAGGGAGAGCTGACTAATTTACGCTCCGCGCTAGTGAATGGAGAGAAGCTTTCGCTTCTGGCAAAAAAGTTTCATTTTGGCGATTATCTAAAACTTTCAAAAGGTGAGGAAAAAAGCGGCGGCAAAGAAAAGCAGGTAATCCTGGCTAGCGTTTTCGAAGCCTTTTTAGGTGCTTTTTATCTGGAGAAGGGTTTAGAGCCGGTAAGAGAGTTTATCGAAAAAGAGCTTTTATGCGATTTGCCAGCATTAATTAAAAATGGTGCCTATATTGATCCCAAAACCCGTTTTCAAGAGATTGTACAAGAACACTTTGGGGTGACACCTTTTTATAAGGTTTTAAAGGAAGAAGGTCCTGATCATAACAAGGTTTTTACAGTTGGTGTTTATATTCGGCATAAGTTAGTCGGTGTAGGCCAAGGTAGCTCGAAACAAAAAGCCCAAACCGAAGCTGCAATTGACGCTTTGGCGCTCAAAAAAAACTGGCTCAAAAGTTAGGGCTAGAAAAATTTTCCAGAGAAGAGAACAGTTTGAAAACTGCCTCTATCGCTCCCTGTTTGGAAGGAGGGTTGGCTTTAAAAATGACAACCGCTAGCCTGCGGCCATCTAAAAACTCAAAAATGCCCGCATAATTGTAGCCGCTTTCGGGTAAGAAACCTGTTTTATTGGCAATCAACCTCTCATTGGTCAACTTACTGAAAATTACACTCGTACTATTAAAAGTTTTAACCTCTCCTCGTGTTTGTTCTTTGATTGTCACTGAAGCAGAAGCAAGAATCTCTTTGAGAGCCGGATTTTTGCTAAGGAGAGTAAGCAGTAGAGCCACATCCCTGGCCGAACCCTGATTCTGTAGGCTCAAACCAGCAGGATCGACAAAAACAAAAGAGTTTAGATTAAATTTTTTAGCTTCATTATTCATCATCTCTACAAAATCATTAAGTTGACCGTTCTCTGAGGCTAGCAGATAAGCCATATCGTTAGCTGAATAAACAAGAAGCGCCCTTAGACAATCCAAAAGAGAATAACGCTCAGAAGCTTCAATTCCGGCTAGATTTTCTGGAACTGGCGGTAAAGAAGGGGGTACTGTGAGGATTCGGGAGAGATTAGTTGTCTTGCTAGAGAGGTAAGCTGTCATAAGTTTAGTCAGTGAGGCTAGAGGATAAGGATTCTCGGAGTTTTTTGAGACTATTGTTTCGCCAGTATTAAGGTCTAGTACAATGTAACTTTCGGCGATATCATTGTGTAGGGTTTTTGTTTTAAGGCTAGGGTAAATTTTTGTCAGATTTATATTGAGAGGCTTTAGGGATTCTTCCGGAGGCAAAGTCTCTGCAATCAGTCTCTCTCCTTGCAGATTAAATCCTAGAATAAGAACCAATCCTCCAAGAAGTAATTTAAGACTCATAGGACATCCTCTTTTCTTATTTTCTTAAATTCTCCCTCGGTTATTTTCAGTGATTTAAGAGAAAGCTTTCCTATCTTTATCCTTTTTACATCTAAAACTTTATAGCCTAAGGCGGCAAAGAGTCTTCGTAGATGATGATGCTTCCCTTCGCAAACACCTACCAAAATTTTAAACTGATCTTTTTTTACAGAAAGCAGCTTTAAATAGTCTATTTTTAGCTTCTCGCCATCCACCTCTACGCCTACAATGGCTTTCTGAGAAGCAGAGGTTAGAGGCAGATCTCCTCTTAAAGTAAGCTCATATTCTTTTCTAACCTGAAAGCGTGGATGCATAATCCGGTTTAAGAAAGCGCCATCGTTAGAAAGAATAAGTAAGCCTCGCGAAGCTTTATCTAGTCTGCCCGCTGAGGCCAGTTTTAATCCCTTGGGTAAAAAATCATAAATTGTAGATTTTGCCTGGCAAGCATTATGCGTGCATACCACTCCTCTGGGCTTATTAAAAGCCAAATAAACATCCTCGACAGAGGGCAAGACCTTTCCATCAAGAGCAATCTGGGCGTCGGCATCCACATCTAAAGCGGGAAGGGTAGTAAGTTGGCCATTGACCATTACCCTACCCTCTTTAATTGCTTGATCGGCCTCGCGGCGAGAAAGATGACTTTTTTTGGCTAACAGGCAATTAAGACGCATCTATTTGTTCTTATTCTAGCATTATTTAGGCAGTTTAACTATCTTTTCGCCCCTTTAAATATTGACTTATGGTTAGAAAATCTCTATAATTTTAAACTATCTCTCAGGTAGGAGGAAAAAGATGACAAGGAGCGAAAAGATTTTCTCTGTAATGATGGTGGGATTTGCTATTTTCGTTCTGTTGGGGATATTCTCCCCCTCAGAGAACTCGATGCGTTATTGCGTCGAGTATTTGACGGGAAGATCGATAAGAGGAATGGACATCACAAAAAAGAATGTTGATGAAGCACTTTTGAACCTGAAAGAGAATTTGATGCAGCGCCCTTTCGGGTATGATGATTCGCAGGTAGTAAATAAAGAAGCCTGCGAATTGGCGAGAGAGTGGCGGAGGGGGAAAAAGATGATTTTAGTAATGTTTCCCCGCAAATATCCCGAGAGACGAGACCCCATTTTCGTGGTGCCAACCAGGGTGGAGTATATCTCCAATGGTTTGTACCTTTTTGATTGTACCACAGCCCAGTATGAGGTTCCTGGGGAAAATCCAACAGAGTATCACCCAAGCTACATATTCAGTTCAAAAGACAGAATAAAGGGGGTGATCCTTCTGAAAAAGCCGAAAAAGACTTCGAGGTAAATTGCCCCCAGGCTTTCAAAGAAGCCTGGGGTATTTTTTTAAAATAAGCTAATCTTAAAATAAAAGACTATTTAAAAACAAATATTTTATGCGCCAGGCTACAAATTTTTCAAGACGAGTTTTTTATTTTGGAGTTTTTATTTCACTCTTTATTTTGTTAATAGGAGCAAATTTAGTTGTTTTTTGTTTAAAGTTAATTCCCATTAAAGTAGATAATGCTAAACTTCTAGTGGAAATTGCCGATACCCCAGAAAAGAAAGCTATGGGACTCTCCAAAAGAAAATCTCTTTCAAAAAATAGCGGGGTGCTTTTTATTTTTTCTCCTCCCCAAATAGCTTCTTTCTGGATGAAAGATATGCATTTTCCTATAGACCTCATATTTATAGATGAAAATTGTGAAGTCAGCGAAATTTTCAACAATCTTGGGCCCGAATCTTTCCCCCAGGTGTTTACTTCTAAAACCGCGATTAAATACGCATTAGAAGTGAATAGCGATTTTGTAGAAAAACATCTAATAAAAGCCGGCAGTAGATTAAAAATTCAAAGAAAAATGGACAGATTTTCTTGTGATTAAAAAATTTTTTCATAAATTATTTTCATACTTTCATAAATTTTTTTCATACTTTCATACAAATTGATTTTTATCAAAAATAAAGTTTTTAGATATTTAAAAATTAGAGCAAAATCAAAAATATTATAATTTTTTCAAAAAAGACTTGTTTGGGTTTCGGCAGAAGAAGTTTTTTTAATCTTGACAACCCCATATTGACCATCAAAACCTGCGGTTTTTTCCACTTCTCTCCGTCTTACTGCTAACACTCCTTCAGCCACTTCTTTGGGGCAGATTTGTTTCAACTCCATCTCATTTAGGTCCAATAAAATTTCAAATTCTTTTGCTTTATTTAGGATATCGTCATAAATTTTTTTAACAAAAGCAGAGGTTTTGGTTTGAGCATAGACATCAGCGATAATTTCCATCAAAGGTACTGCAAAAACAAAACCGGGTCGATCAGCTCTTCCCTTTATAAAATGATTAACTTCCGAATCCTCTGCATTCCTATCAGCAAGTTGCTCAACCCGGTTTAAAACTCCTATGGTAAGAGGTCTGTGGCATTTAGGACAGAGAAAGTTAAGCTCTCTTGCCTCAGTGGGCGAAAAACTAACACCGCAATTTCGATGCCCATCATAGTGATATTTACCCTCCTCGGGGAAAAACTCCACTGTAAAAAGAATTTTCTTTGTCTCTCTGTTAAGTGCGTTTTTTAGTTCTAGATAATCAAAGTCTTTAGAGAGATCAAAAACCGTAGCTTCGCGGCCTAGATTGGCCGGCGAATGGGAGTCAGAAAAAGAGACAATGCTTTTTTGATCTAGTTGGGAAAGACGCCAATTCATAGCCGGATCAGAAGAAAGACCTGTTTCTATGGCCGGAACGACTTTCGAAAACCGGCCAAAGCACTCGGAGAAAGAATCATATCCAGAGTTAGAACCAAAAAGCGAAAACCAAGGTGTCCAGATGTGGGCGGGAATGATTAAAAAATCTTCATCAACAGAGAAAATCTCCTCGCAAAGTCTCTCAGCCGAAAGTCCAAAAATAGGTCTACCATCAGCATAAAGATTCCCAAAATCTGCTAGCTTTTGGTTAAGGAGTTTTGCCATCTTAAGGCTGGGAGCCAGGACTACCAGATGAATTCGTCTCACCTTGCCTTTATCAGAATAAATAGCACTTATCTCTGCCGAAAGCACAAAATTAACCTCAGGGTATTGGGAAATAAAATAGACGCCTGCCTTTTTTTCTTGTAATTGCGAAGAGAGCTCAGAAAACCAGATGGGATGTGTAAAATCACCAGTTCCAAGTATCTGTAAGCCTTTTTTAGAACCCCAGCTGGCAAGGCTTTCCAAAGTCATATCTTTGCTGGTTGCTCGACTATAACGGCTATGCAAATGCAAATCAGCAAAAATTTTCATATCACTATTTTACTCTATACTTCTTCTCTCAGTCAAAGGCTTTTTAAGCTTTTGTACTAAAAATTAATTAACAATGACCAATGATTTCTTGTAAAGGCGTCCGGATTTTTAGATTCTAATTACTCTTAGTTTATAGACCTAACTCTTTTTTCTGTGCGCGGGAGATCTCTGAAGGAGAATCCATCAAGGGATCATAGGCATCACCGGTTTTGGGGAAAGCAATAACTTCGCGAATAGAAGGTTCGCCTTCTAAGATAGCCAGTAGCCTCTCCAGTCCCACAGCAATACCACCCAGAGGAGGTACGCCGTATTTATAGGCTTCCAGAAGATGGCCGAACTGTCTTTTGACTTCTTCCTCGCTGTGGCCCATAAATTTAAAGACCTCCATTAAAAGTTTCGGATCATGAATTCTTATGGAGCCACCAGCGATTTCAAAACCATTGAGAACCAGGTCATACTGTTTAGCCTTGGCTTTATCCGGCTTTTTCTTTACTTCTTCCCAGGGTTCAGCCGGCATAGTAAAAGGATGATGAACCGCGTCCCAGCGGTTTTCCTCTTCGCGCCATTCAAAAACAGGAAAATCAGTAATCCAGGCAAAAGCCAGTTCATTGTTATCCTTTTTATTCTTTCTTAAATCCGGACGATCAGAATGATATTTTGTCATTGCCTCTTTAAAGGTGAGTCTTAAAAAGGGAATCTGGCTAATCTTTTTTTCCGGATAGTTTCTTTTAACTGTCTCTATCATAAGCTCTTCGATGAGCGCAAGGATATCTTCCTGCTCAACAAAGCTCATCTCAATATCTAGCTGGGTAAATTCTGGCTGCCGATCCCCGCGAGGATCTTCGTCACGAAAACAATGCGGAAACTGAAAATATCTCTCTATGCCGGCAACCATAAGCAGCATTTTGTACTGCTGGGGAGACTGCGGAAGGGCATAGAATTTTCCTGGATGAAGCCGTGAGGGCACCACAAAATCCCTGGCGCCTTCAGGAGTAGATTTGGTAAGAATCGGGGTTTCAATTTCTAAAAATTCTTTTTGAAGAAGAATCTCGCGCATCGTCTGAATTAGTCTGCTTCTATTTTTGAGATTCTTTCGCATCCTTTCACTTCGCAAATCTAAATAACGATATTTAAGTCTTAACTCCTCGTTCACTTTGATGGTATCTTCATTGATTGGAAAAGGCGGGGTTTGGGCACGATTCAAAATTGTTATACAAGAAAGCTCTACTTCTACTTCACCAGAGATAATCTTGGGATTAATAAGGCCGGTAGGTCTTTTTCTAACTATACCTTCCAGAGCCACCACATCCTCAATGTTTAAACTCTTTGCGGCTATATAGACTTCTTTTTTTTCGGGTGTAGCTACAATTTGGCACAAACCATCCTTATCTCGTAAATCAAAAAAAACCAACTTGCCGTGATCTCGGCGGGCGTGCACCCAACCTTTTAGCAGGACCTTCTGGTTGATAAGTTTACTAACCGCACTTGTAAAAACCCTTTCCATTTTACCTCACTTTTGTTTAAACGACTTCTCTTTTAAGACCAATTTTCTTCTCTATGAGTCTGATTATTTTTTCTGTAAGTTCCTCTATTTCTTTTTTGGTAAGAGTATGAGTTTTGCTTCGCATTATTACTCTCACTGTGATGACATCTTTATATTGACTTAAAATTTTGAGCTCTTCAATATCTGGTATAGGCAAAAGCCAGGTTAAACTCTTCGGCGGCTTGCCTACAAAGTTTATATCTCTTATGGTTCGAGGAAATCTTGAGAAGGGTTGGAATTTTACTCTTTTTGAGGGCATAAGAAGCTGTTTGGTATCGGGTTTAAACCTTGAGAGCAGCGTATCTAGATTAAGGACCAAAAAGGCCACCTTTTTGCGGATTTTAAAGAGCTTCTGGCCAAGCAAATTGAGGCTGCCGGCATACCCTAAAACCTCTTTTTCCTTGGAGCCTTTAAGTTTAATAAGCACGAGATTATCAAAAATTTCCATCTCTTTGGTTCTGAAAGAAGGATTCTCTTCAAGAGAGAGTTTTTTGGGTAAAAATGGCAAGGCATAAACCAAAGCTTTTATCTCTTGCTCTTCGCCAGGAGCAAGCACAAAAGCAAGCTCTAGGTGCTCTTTAATCTTCCCCTCCCCAAAATATGCTACCCTTCCTATCTCAAAAAAACGCATCTTTTCATCAGTTTCGAACTGATTTCTAAAAATTACCTGCAAAAGGCCATAAAGTAGCGAATTTCTGAAATAGGCATTCTCCGGAGAGACCGGATTGCTGACTTTTATAGCTTCTCCCAAGAAAGAGAATTGCCAAGAAAAATTAGCTGGCAGAAAACTGCTTGAGTAGACTTCGAAGAAACCAAGACTGGCGGCCATGTCTTTAATTGCCTCTTTGGCGAAATAGTCTTTATTTGAAGCGGAAAAGTTCTGAAGATTAAGTGGCCGGCGAGGTAGTTTGTTTAAGCCATAGATCCTTGCTACCTCTTCAAGCACTGCTTCTTTGCAGTCAATATCATTCCGAAAACTGGGTGCAAGAGCCTCAAAACCTTCTTTTTGAAGATTTACTCGGAAGTCAAGATTTTCTAGGGTTTTTAGATAAAAATCGCTAGCAATTTTTTCGCCAAGAAATTTTTTAGCCTTGACAAAAGAAATTTTTTGGGGTTTTTTCTCTCCCTCTAAATAATTAAGATCGATAGTACCATTAAGAATAACAGCCCCTGAATGTTGAGAGATAAGACGGGCAAGCACTTCAGCGGCATAAAGGGTATTTTTAGGATCGACAAATCTTTCAAAACGGTAACTTGCCTCGGTAGAAAGAAAATGGCGCTTGGCCGCTCGCCTAATAGTTGCTGGCTGAAAATGAGCTGATTCAATGACAATTGTTCTCGTGTTTTGAGAGATGCCACTCTCGCTTCCGCCCATAATACCCGCAAGAGCGATTGCCGAGTTGCTATCGGCAATCACCAAATCCTCTGGGAAGAAATTGAGCTCTTCTTGAGAAAGAAGCATAAGTTTTTCGCCAACACGGGCTTTCCTGATAATAATTTTTTTGCTGGCAATCTTCTGATAATCAAAGGTATGCAGGGGTTGGCCAAAAAGAAGCATTACATAATTGGCTAAATCTACCGCAAGTTCAACTGTATTAAGTCCCAAGAAGTAAAGCGTCTTTATCACCGAAAGTGGACTGTCTTCGCTTTGATAATCCTTAAGCATCATTGCCGAATAGCGTGGGCAATCGGTTTTGGCTTCTATTGTGACTTTTAAATATTTACTAACGCTTTCTTGAGAGGCAAATCTACCACCAAAACTCTCTATTGAGGGCAGTTTAAGGCTTCTACCAAGGATAGCGGCAATCTCGCGGGCAAGACCAAAATGAGAGCACAAATCTCCTCGCTGGGGTGTCAAATCAATATCTAAAACATAATCTTCTCCAAAAAGCTTACTAATTTCTCTGCCGGGTTTAAGTATTTTTTGGGATTTGAGACTATCTGCCTTTAAAATTAAGATACCGAAAGCTTCATCGCCCAAACCCAATTCTTGAATAGAACAAAGCATACCTTCTGACCTGATACCTAAAATCTCTCTTTCTTTAATCAGGTTGCCATCAGGAAGAAGGGTGCCAGGAAGCGCAACCGGTACAAATTGACCCATCTTTATATTTTTTGCCCCGCAAACAATTCTTTTTGGCGAGGCTTTGCCAATATCTACGGTAGCTAAACTTAGTCTATCTGCATAAGGATGTTTATCTACTTCTAAAATTTTACCCACAATAACACCTTTCACATCAAAAGCCTTCTCCTCAATTGTCTCTACCGGCATTGATTTAAGACTTAAAATTTCCGCCAATTCTTCAGGAACAGGAAGTTCATCAATGAATTTTTTCAAAAGAGTATAGGAATATTTCATTATTACCTAAAAATTCAATAATTTTGTTAGAAATGCAATATGTATGAAAATTTCATACTCTTTAATAATTTTTTCATACATTTCATATTTTAATTTCATACCATTCATACTTTATATGAAATCAAAATAATATCTTATGAAAATTGTTTAATAAACCTGATATCATTTTCATATAATAATCTTATATCAGGGATGCTGTAGTAAAGCATTACCATTCTATCTACGCCGAGTCCAAAAGCAAAACCGCTATATATTTCTGTATCAACCTTCATCTCTTCTAAAACTCTGGGGTGAACCATCCCCGCTCCACCAATCTCCAACCATCCCCTACCCTTACAAACACTACAACTACTTTTCTTAAAAATACCACTTCCTCCACATATAAGGCACGAAAAATCAACCTCTAGGCCGGGTTCAACAAAAGGAAAATAAGAAGGTCTTACTCTTATCTTGGTTTTTGGACCGAAAACTTCCTTGGCAAAGAACTCAAGCACCCATAAAAGAGAGGTTAAAGCAATATTCTTATCGATTACCAAACATTCAAGCTGATAAAGATAACAGCTATGAGAAGCATCGGTAGCCTCATTGCGGTATACTCTTCCAGGCACAACTAAATAGACCGGCGGACGATACTTTTCCATTGCTCGAATTTGCACTGATGAAGTATGTGTCCTAAGTAGGGGTTGCTCTTCTTTATAACTTTCTACAGCTAAGTAGAAAGTGTCCTGCATATCGCGGGCAGGATGTTCTTTGGGGAAATTCAGACGGTCAAAATTATAAGAAGCAAACTCCACCTCCGGACCATCCTCAACCTGAAATCCTAAATCCAAAAATGGTTTAATCAGCTTTCGCTGTAAATAGGTTAAGGGATGAAGGATGCCATTCTGCTTCTGCCACAGCCTCCCAACAGACCCTTGCCAATCAAATGACAGATTCTTCTGAGTTAACTTTTCAGATTGAGCTTTTATCATTCTCTCCATTATCACCCTCAATTCATTGGCCTGTTTCCCCAGCTTTTTTCTCTCTGAGAGTGGTAGGTTCGCAAGCGATCTTAAAATTAGGGTAAGAGCTCCTTTGCGACCTAAGTATTTTACTTTCAGTTCTGAAGGCGAAAGGATTTTTAAATCTTTAAGAAAATTGTTATAAATTTTCTGAATGCTCTTCTCAGACATTTCTTCTTGTTGCTCTGAAGAAAAGTTCTAAAAGAATACCGGCAATAATGATGGGGACTGCGCTATAAAGAGTAAGTAACCCACAGGCATTAAAATAGACCAAGATAGTAAAAACTGCGCTAATAATTATTGATGTTCTCAAGCTAGCTATAATCATTTTTAAACTAGAAGAGAAGGTAAAGCGGAGACCGATAAGGGTAAAAAGTCCGGCAAGAAAAATAGCTAGATTCACGAAAAATAGAGATTTCTCAAAAGAATTTAAGGCATAGGGATTAGAATTATTAATCTGCACAAATAAACCCCCGAAAGAAAGAAGGGTGATAGAGAAGATGAAAAAAAGTAACATCCTCGTCATTTTTTCTTTTCCTCCTTATTCTCTTCCAAGAGTTTTATTAACTTTCTCTCTCTATCCTCAAAATCATCATACAAAAATTTCAGTTTCGGAAAACGTTTAATACGCATCGTTTTGAAGATCTCCCTTTGCCACTTGTTAGCATAAGTATTCAGTCTTTCTATTATTTCCAAATTCTTTTCTGGAAGGGTGCGAATATAAACCTCTGCTGAACTAAAATCAGGGCTGGTGCTGACCAGATTAATGAAAATCTGTTCATCGCAAAACTCCTCAAAAATTTTTTGGGAAAGAAGCTCTTTTAGATAGCCATTGAATTGATTGAGGCGAATATCCATGGTTTTTTAGATTTGAAATTTAAAAAGGACAAACCCAAAACAAGGATTAGCGTTTGGCAAACTGAGGCGCTCGTCTAGCTTTTTTCAACCCGTACTTCTTCCTCTCTCTTATCCTTGAATCAGTAGTCAAAAAATTAGCCATTCTGAGCGATTTTTTAAGCTCAGGCAGACCATTAACTAAGGCTTTAGCTATAGCTAATCTTATTGCTTGTTTCTGACCATTAATCCCCCCTCCGCTTACCTTAATAACTACATCAAAATCTTTATCCTTACCAACCCTTTTCAAAGGCTCAAAATAATCATCCTTCTCCTCTATAGGCTTATCGTTTATTACTAACCTACCACTACCACCTAAATAGAGTCTAGCGGTAGCAGTAGCACATTTTCGCTTACCTTTACCAAAATAATAGCTCATCTTGACTGCAGCTTTAGGCTTACTAGATTGAACATCTGCCTTTATCATCTTAAATCTCCTTTAAGGGAAGGTTAGAAAGTTTGGGTTTTGCCTCAAAGATCTTTAGTCTCTTGAGCCGTTTTTTAGCTAGTGAGTTTTTAGGAAGCATTCCCTCGATTGCCCTTCTCAAAATTTCTACACTTTTTCCCTTTTCCCGGAGCTCTCGGGGAGTCTCCTTTTTCAGACCACCAGGATAGCGGCTATGCCGAAAATAAAACTTCTCTAGCTCTTTATTACCAGTCAAAATTGCCTTGCCAGCATTAATAATCACCACACAATCGCCAACATCTAGATAGGGCAGGTATTCGGGTTTATGTTTACCAATAAGCAAACGAGCCGCTTTGCTAGCAACCTTACCGACCACTTGCGAGTCAGCATTTATTAACCAATAATCTCTTTTTACCTTAAGCATTTTTCTCTTTCTCTATCTTTTCTTCTTGGGTCTTTTGTTTTAGTGTCCTGGCTTTCGCCAAGACTGCTGGCGCTTCCGCACCAATAACCTCAACTATCACCATCTCCGCAGCATCTCCTTTTCTTGGTCCTAGTCTTACATACTTTACAAAACCACTCTTTCTATCGGCTATTTTTGCCGGCCAATACTCTAGAAGCTTCTTATAAGCCTTGCCTTTTCCCGCTAGTAAAGACTCAATTCTCTGCTTGGCAGCCAAATCCCCCTTCTGAGCCAAGTGAAAAACTCTCTCAGCAAAGGGTACCAGATATTTTGCCTTTGTCAGGGTGGTGGCAATTCTTTCATTTACGATCAGACTCTTCAGAAGATTTCTTCTTAAAGAGGACCTGTGGGCTTTTTTGCGAGAAAGTTTCTGATCAGACATTTTGAAATTGCTCTTTAATAGTCAAAACCTCTTTGAGACCCTTCTGTCCCAAACCTTTTATTAACTTGAGAGCCTCAAGGTCCAAACTTAAAATATCAGCGACCGTTTTGAGACCAGCAGCAGAAAGCGCATTCACCACTCTGGATGAAAGGTTAGTCTCAGAGAGATCAGTATCTTTAGAGACTCTCTGAATAAGATCAGCTTCCTCGTCTTTAACCACTTCCTCTGACTCTGCCGGCATCTTCAAGCACTGGATCTGGGTAAAAAGAATCTCTAGGGCTTGATTAAAAGCCTCTTCCGGAGTTATAGAGCCATCGGTCTCTATTTTAAGAATCAGTTTATTATAATTGGTCATTTGGCCAACTCTTTCATCTTCAACCACCATCGCTACATTAACCACGGGGCTGAAGAAGGCATCAAGAGCTATGGTGCCAAGCTGTAATTTACCACCGGAAAGTGCCCTACGCTGTTCAATTGTCCAATAACCCCTACCCTTCTCTACTGTCGCTCGGATGTTTAGGGAGCCTCCTTTATCCAAATGGGCAATAACTAAATCTGGATTGACGATCTCTAAGTTAGTATTCTTTTGAAAGTCGTCCGCCTTAACCTCGGACGGTCCTTTTTTGGAAAGTTCAATCTCTATCGGCTCGTCGGTAAAGGCTTTAAAGCGAATCCTTTTTAGATTGAGGCAGATCTCCAAAACATCCTCCCGCACATGCTGCAGAGTGGAAAACTCATGGGTGGTACCCTCAATCTTTACCGAGGTAATAGCCGAGCCTGGTAAGGAAGAGAGCAAAATGCGCCTCAAGGCATTGCCGATGGTGTAACCATAACCCGGATAAAGAGGTGTAATAATAAACTCTGCCAGATTATCCGAGAGAAGATTTTTCTTAAAACTTGGTGAAGTAATGGTTGGTAACATTGTTTTACTCCTTCTTTTATCTGCTTAAACTTTCAATAACCAATTCTTTTTCAAATTCTATCTTCATCTCTTCGCTGGTAGGAAGGTGAAGAATTTTAATCTTTCTATTTTTCTCATCTACAGAAAGCCAGGGAACAGGTTCTATCATAGACAGACGTTTTATGGGTAGTTTTTTATCAATGCTGAGAATATCACCCGCTTTTACCAGCAACGAAGGCGACTTGATTTTTTTATCGTTAAATTTCACGTGACCATGGACTACAGTTTGCCTCGCAGCCTTTCTAGAAGGGAAGAAACCGGCCCTAAAGAGAACACTGTCAACTCTTCGCTCTAACATCTGAATAAGATTTTCGGCTAAATCGCCCTCTTTTCGGTTAGCTTCTCTAAAAATACGCCTCAGATTCTCCTCAGAAAGTCCATAAAGCGCTTTTGCTTCCTGTTTTTCCCGCAGTTGTCTTCCGTATTCGGAAAGCCTTTGGCGCCTTGCTTGACCATGTTCACCAGCGGTATAATTACGCCTAATAAGCGCGCATTTTTGTGAAAAACAGCGTTCACCCTTCAGAAAAAGCTTTTTTTGCTGTTTGCGACAGATTCTACACGCGTCTTCCATTAGACTCTCCTTGGTTTTTTAGGTCTAGGACCATTAAAAGCTATAGGCGTACGATCTTTGATTGCAAGAATGTTTAAACCCGAATTAGCAAAAGCACGCAGCGCCGTATCGCGACCCACACCTATACCAGAAATATAGATTTCAATATCAGCGGTGGATAAGCTCTTCAGTCTTTCAATAATACTGTTGGCAGTAACCGTAGCAGCATAGGGTGTGGCTTTTCTTGTTCCCTTATAACCACAAGTGCCAGCAGAGGCAAATCCGTAGGCATTACCGTTTAAATCGGTAATAGTGATCAAGGTATTATTAAACGAGGTGTGAATATACACCCGTGCTTTCGGAAGTTTTAAATGCTTTTTTGCCTTTTTTGAAGAAGTTACTGCCATTTTCGCTAATTATTCTAGGTTTTTTGAGCTGGTGGCTTCTTGCCTGAACTCATCGTTTTTCTCACATTATGACGGACTGTACGACAGTTTTTACGCGTCTTCTGACCATGCACCGGCAGCTGTCTTTTATGACGGATGCCCCGATAGCAATTAATCTCTATTAATCTTTTGACATTCTGGGAAATCTCCATTTTCAGATCACCCTCTACCTTAAATTGCTCCACCTCTTTCCTAATCTTTTCTAGCTCTTCTTCGTTAAGATCTTTAGTTCGTTTGTCTGGATTAACCTTAGCTTTCTCTAAAATCAGTTTAGCACGCGGCAAACCTATGCCATAAATATAAGGCAAACTATAGAGAATTTTTTTATTAGAAGGCAGAATAACACCGGCAATACGAGGAATCATCCTTCTATCCTTGTCTTTGTTTATGAGCAGGATTGCGCTTACATATAACCCTAACTACGCCTTTACGACGTATTACTTTGCAATCTGCACAAATTGGTTTAATCGATGGTCTTACTTTCATTTTTTACAATCTTCTTTTTATTCTTCCCTTTGTTAAATCATAGACTGAAAATTCTACTAACACCTTATCTCCCGGCAAGATTTTAATATAATTCTGACGCATCTTGCCCGAAAGATAAGCAATAACCTCCTGCCCGCTCTTCAATTTTACTCTAAAGTTGGTAGCGGGCAATGCTTCTAATACCTCGCCTACTACTTCGATTACTTCTTTATTCAATCTCTCTCCATCTAAAAATCGCGAAGTTATTTATTTTGAATTTAGCAAAGTTTTTTTACTTTGGCAAGAACTTTAAGAGTTTATGTCAATACCCAAAGCCTCTTTACAACATTTTCATAGGGTTTAAATCCCTTAAAATCGGCTCTACTTATTTAGGAACTTAACTCCTTAGACGGAAACCCCCTCGCCCCTACTAAAACACATAAGCAATAATCAACTATCTCTTAAAAAGCTATCTTTTCTTGCCACTATTAATCTCCTTATGAAGCTCGTCTAACTTAGCGTCTAACTGAGCAACCTCGTTTTTACCCATACCTTTGAAACCATTAGCAATCTTTATAAACTCAGGCAATGAAGCGCCTTTTTTATATTCATTTAATAAAAACTGCATTTCCTTAAGATGCACTGCGCCAAGAAGGATATAGAATTGCAGGCGTCTGCGGGTCTCTTCGTTTGCCTCTTTTGCTAAAGCATTAGCTTTTTCCATAGCAAGATAGGTTCTTTCTTTGATGTTCCGAAAATCTCTTTCTGCCTGTCTCATCAAATTTTTGAGACCTCTTTCATAAGAAGGCTTTATTCTTTCCTTCCCTCCTTTAGAAAACACACTGAAGAATTGGGCCAATGAATATGCGGCTCTACCTAAGATAAGCATACAATTTTCTTCCTCATTGGGCAATTCCAAATACGAGCCATCTGGTAGACGGGGAAAATCTACCAAAACCCTATCGACGGGGACAACCGGATAATTGATCGCATCATAGCTTATATCCCTATAGTATTCTAATCTCTTATATTTTGGCACCAAATTTTTGACCCGCCCAGGCTCAAGTTTTATAGAGATTTCGCCCGTAGGTTCATAAATAGTGGGTGCGACGCTAATTCTACTGGAAATTGATTTTGGCGTAACCACCACTGAATCACATTCCCCAAAAGACTCGGCATCTGCAATATCATTATGTTTTTCAATAAGGGGTCCCAGCGGACGAACGTTGACTCTCTCTTCAAAGAAAATGCCGTAATTAAATAAATATTCAATTTCATATCTAGAATAATTTTCGTTCTCAAGCTCCAGAAATAATTGTCTTAAGGTATTTATAACTCTTTTAATGTTGTGTTTACCCACCGAGATTCTCACCTTTGGTCCAAAATAATCGCTTATTCCAAAATTGGAATCATAGGTTGCCGAAAGAATATCTTTCGCAAGGGCTTTAATAAAACCAATAAACCGGCTTTCGCTGCCTCGCGGAATAGAGGTAGAAATGAATGGCAAATATGGACTATATAATTTGTATATATCTAGAAAAGTATATTCACCAGATTCATCTTTGTCGTAATAATCAAATGGGTCTGAAGCCCAGTAAGGAAAAGCCTTAGCTAATTTCAATCGGTTAAAGGATTTTTTAAGTGAAGGAAAACTATAATGAGCGGTAACACCTCTTCTTTGACCTTTACTTGCTAAAAAGCAAAAAGGACAAAACCCATTACAGCCCTCTGTAAACTGAATGGATTCTATGTTTTCCGAGATAAGCTCTATTTCCTCTTCGCTAAATTGCGAGAACTGTTCTTCTATATCTACGCGCTGCTCTCCGCTTTCTTCCTTGGGTTCGCTGTCATTTTCCGAGATTTGTCTTAAAGCCTCGATGCGTAGGTTAGGATCTAAACTGCCAGCAGCGGCTGTACAATAGGAACCAGCGGGCGCCGGCTCTGCGAGGCCCCATTCTCGCATTTTTTCTTGTAGTGTTAAAACCAGAGAAGGCTCAGACTGGGTCATTTTTCTTGTATTTCTCTAAAAATTTTTCCTCTAGGGTAAAAAGTAATTTTAAAAGATGAGTAATCTTTTTTAACTCCTCAATCTCTTCTTTGCTTATATTTTTAGATTTTTCCTCAAGCCAATCCATCTTCTATAAAAATTTTAGCATTTTTTAGAATGTAAATAATAGTACTTGGAAACAAGCGAGTTTGGGAAAACTGGAATTTAAAAAATAAGAGATAAAAACCGGTTTGCTTTTTACTCTTTATAAAGAGTAATTTGCGAGCTTTTATTCCCGATGGGCATCTTCTCATCTTATTATCTAGACTACAAAATTGATGATTTTTCCGGGCACAAAAATAACTTTGTATCTTTTGCCCAAAAGATATTTTTTAACATTTTCTATTTCTATAGCCCTCTTTTCTACCTCTTTTGCATCCAAGCTAGCATCCACCCTCAACTCTCCTCTCTTCTTGCCATTAACCAACACCCCATAACAAACCTCATCAAATTCAACCAGGTTTGCGTTATAGGCAGGCCAAGGACTTAAAGAAATAAAACTCTTATTGCCGAGGCGCTCCCAGAGCTTCTCGCAAAGATGAGGCGCAAAGGGACTTAGAAGTTTTAAGAAAATTTCTAGATCTTCCTTTGAGGCAGAAGCTTTTTGAAGATAATTAAACCACTCCATAAGCGCCGAAACCGCAGTATTAAACGAAAAACCCAGAATATCTTGCGAAACTTTTTTAATAGTGCGATTACGCCATACTAAGCTTTCTTTTGTCAAAGATTTCTCTTCGGTCAATTTTTTCTCTGAAAAAAAGCGAATTATTTTATTAAGAAATCTATAAACGCCTGCCAACCCCCGAGGGTTCCAGGGGCCACCCTCTTCATAAGGCCCCATAAACATCAAAAATGTGCGCACTGAGTCAGCGCCATATTTGCTCACCAGCTCATCGGGGTCTACCACATTGCCTCTTGATTTAGACATCTTGTAGCCATCAGCTCCAAGAATAATGCCCTGATGCCGAAGCCTTAAGAAAGGCTCTTTACTCGGAGCATATCCCAAGTCATAAAGTACTTTATTAAAAAAACGAGCATAAAGAAGATGCATTACCGCATGCTCGCTGCCACCAATATAGTAATCTACCGGCAACCACTTTTGCAGTTTTTCTTGCGAGGCAAAAGCCTGCTTATTCTTGGAATCACAATACCTGTAGAAATACCAGCTAGAACAGATGAAGGTATCCATTGTGTCTGTTTCTCGTTGGGCTTTTTGACCACATTTGGGACAGCGGGTCCAGAGGAATTGGGGATTAGTAGCAAGCGGCGAGACCCCTCGGGGAGCAAAATCACTAATCTCAGGAAGAATCACGGGCAAATCCTTCTCGGGCACAGGCACCGTGCCGCATTTCTCGCAGTAAATGATAGGAATGGGCGCGCCCCAATACCTTTGGCGAGAAATAACCCAATCTCGCAGATGGTAGGAAACTGAAAAACTTCCTAAGTTTTTCTGGATTAACCTCTCGGTAATTTTTTTACGAGCAACCCCTGAAGGCAGCCCGGAAAATTCCGAAGAATTAATAAGCACGCCATTATCAGTAAAAGCTTCTTTTTCTACCTTAAAATTTCTAAGAGCTTGACCCCTCAGGTGGGCCGGTGCCACCACTGTTTTTATCTCTAAGGAGTATTTAACGGCAAACTCAAAATCTCTCTGATCATGAGCAGGCACCGCCATCACCGCGCCTGTGCCATAACCATAGATGACATAATCTGCAATATAAATAGGCAATTTCTCTCCGGTTAGAGGATGGAAAGCAAAACCACCTGTAAATACACCGGTTTTCTCTCGCATGTTGGCAAGTTCTTCTCTTTCGAAATGGGTTTTTTTGGCAGTCTCCTCTACATAGGCCTCAACCGCCTTTTTTCTCTCTTTGGTGGTGATTTTCTCTACCAACGGATGTTCAGGTGCAAGTACCAGATAGGTAACTCCAAAAAGGGTATCGGCGCGAGTAGTAAATACAGAAACAAACTCTTTTTGCTTACTATTGTCAAGCAGCACAGGAAAAGAGATAAGTGAGCCCTCAGAACGGCCGATCCAATTCTCTTGCATAAGCTTGGTCTTCTTTGGCCAATCAAGCTCTGAGAGATCTTTAAGAAGCCGATCAGCATATTTAGTGATTTTAAAAACCCACTGTTTAATTCTCTTTTGCACCACCACGCTAGAACAGCGCTCACACCTGCCATTTATAACTTGCTCATTTGCCAGGATAGTCTGACAAGAAGGGCAAAAATTGGCTGAAGTAAAAACTCTTTCGGCAAGACCATTCTTATAAAAGAGAAGAAAGAACCACTGCGTCCATTTGTAATACTCAGGCTTAGAGGTATTTATCTCGCGCGACCAATCAAAAGAGCAACCGGTAGAGAGGAGCTGTTTGCGCATTCTGGCGATGTTACTCTCGGTCCATACTGCAGGATGAATACCGCGTTTTATGGCGGCATTTTCTGCCGGTAGCCCAAAGGCATCATAGCCTATAGGAAAAAGCACCTTTTTGCCATTCATTCGCAGGTAACGCGCCATCACATCTGCACCGGTGTAGTTATACCAGTGCCCCATATGAAGATTCCCCGAGGGGTAGGGAAACATTACCAAAAGGTAGAGCTTATCTTTTTTGGTAACTTCTTCGTCTTTAATATTAAAAATTTGCGAATCCAAAAAGCGCTTTTGCCACTTTCTTTCGATCTCTATAGGTTTGTAATCTAGCATTTTTTTCAATGTTAGCATAAAATTTAGCTAGGAACAAACTTTTCCGAAGAAATGGAGATCTATAGCAAAAAGATCTATTACCAAACCACAGGCAACAGCTGTGTTTTAGATGCTACCCAAGATCTTTTTAAGATTTTAAAAGAGAGCGGCCTAAAAGAGGGTATAGCGGTAATCACTGTTTTAGGCTCTACTGCTAGTTTGGTAATTTCTGAAAACGAAAGGGGTCTTCTCAAAGATTTGCAGGCTTTGGCAGAAAGATTTGTCCCTCAGAAAAAGGACTATGAGCACAACTATGCGGGTGAAGGTAATGCCCATTCACATCTTCGCTCTTCCCTATTTGGCGTAAACCTGACAATCTCTTTTGAAGATGGCGAATTTAATCTGGGCACCTGGCAACAAATCTTCTTAATTGATTTTGATACCAGGCCACGAACCAGAGATATTATAGTAAAACTTCTAGGAACAAGAGAGTAACTTTTAAAAAATTGGCAGAAAATATAACGTTTGTTTTAAAATTAAAACGATATAGAAAACGGGCTTGGGGAGAATCCCCAAGCCCGTTTTGTTTTTGCGGCTTTGTCAGCTTACTATGGAGAACCTCCATGGTAAGCGCTGTCCCCTTCCTGCCTGAGGCGCGCAGGAGGGTAAGACGGTCTGACCTCCTTAAAGTTGGTTAAATTTAATTAATAATTTTAAACTTTAAGGAGGATTGTTCATTTTGAACATTTAATATGTATATCATATAAATAAAAATTTGTCAATAGTTTATATTGGAGGTGACACAAATGATTCTTTTTTAACACAGCGTTTGCTATTTTTAGCAAAGTCTGATGTTTTAGAAAATAGATAAATACTAATTTAGAAATTAGAAAACCCTGACATTTTTCAAGTTTACAAGAAAAATATAAACAGGCTTTATATCTTCCCAGGAATAGGAGTTACTGCCTTCGTAACTGAAGAGCAAATTGACCACAGAGGTAGCGACCGGCAGATGCGATACACGCTTTACGTAATGACAGCCGGTATGGAAAAGGCCAAGTCCAAAGTCGAGGATCACGGCTACTCCAGGGAAGAAGAAGTCTTCCTCACAATTATTGGAGTGAATGTGGAGAGCATCGTCATCGAAACCAAAAAATGGCAAAGAGACGATAGCGCTTCGCTAGTATATATATTTTCCCCAAACCCCTCAGGTATTAACCCCGAGGGGCTTTTTTATATCTTAAATCTTATAGTAAATCGCGAAGTTTTGAATCATAAAACTTAGAACAATTCCCAAAACAAGGCCATTTTACTCACAAGCGGTTTGCTAAAATGCTTTTTAGTAAAATGGCCCTATTTTAAGAACTCCCTCTTCTTTTTTAAAAGAATCTTCATTTTGCTCCTCTCCTACCTTATTGGATCTGCGCCACTGCTAACATTATTCAGCGCTTCTTTCAATTTATCCCGAATAGCAATCAGTACTTTTTCAGGTGTCAGAAAAGAATGGTCGGTTCTATAATAATGCCCATAAAGTTTGTCCTCAAACACCATTCCCATAAATGTCCTTGGTTTTGCATAACGCGGAACAAAATGGGCATGTAAATGGCGAGTTGCATTGCCTAAAAAGGCATAGTTAAACCAGTCTGGTTGAAAAACTTTTTTAACTGCTTCTTTCAATTCCCGCAAAACCAAAAATAGCTCTGCCTGCTCTTCGGGGGTAGCATCTGTCAAATCAAGTGCGTCCTTACGTTTGCACGAGACAATACAACGCCCTAGATAACCTTGATTAGGATGAATATAAATAGCCCAGTGTTGATACTCTTTTATTAAGTTTTTTGAAAAATCCCCGGCCATAAGGAGTGCTACTTCGTCTTTGGTTCAAACTGAATAATCTGAAAGCCAAATTTTTCAACTTCTTCTTCTGGCCAGAAATTTTGATCTTTTGTTCTAAAAACATAGGTAGCAACCACTTCAATCTTCCGTCCGGTGTATTTTTTCTTCTTACTATCCCATTCTTCCAAAACTAAGATGTCTCCTTTATTAATCTCAAAATCAGCAAGACGCAATTCAAATTTCTTTTTACCAGCAATGATTTGTTCAAAGTATTCGGGCCAAATTTTTTTGTGGATTTTTGCCATATTATTTTTTAAAACTCTATTCTCCCCTCTTTTTATACACATATTTATACTGGCAATTCAAACTGGCTACCCCCAATACTCTTTCAAGAATTTATTCACATAAACGTGAAGACAAAAACCTAAATGGTCAAATCCATCGTGGGGTTTGACCAATGTCGTCCATTTTAGTCTAGCAATCAACATTTAGTTTTGTCTCTATTTACTCAACCTTTTATCTATAAAATAACTTATCTATAAAATAACCAATAATATCTAAAAAATAAATGGAAATAAACCACCTGTCTCCGTTTGCAATAAAAACAAAAAGTGGACGGCTTTTCTCTTACTGTAAAACCAGTACACTAGATTATGAGTAAATGAGGATATTTTGCCATAAGAGCCTTTTTCCCAGCCCGGGGTAGGCTGGGAAGGTAAACATACCTGCCCACCGATTCAGGAAGTGCAAGACCTTCAGCTGAATTTAGACTTTTTAGGTAAATTCCTCCACCCACTGACTTGGGAAATACGAGGCCCTCAGCTGAGGTCAAATTGTCAAGGATAAGGTTTCCATCCACCGACTCAGGAAGAATAAGGCCTTCAGCTGAGGTTAGACCATTGAGGATAAGGTTTCTACCCACCGACTTTGGAAGAATCAGGCCTTCAGCTGAGGTTAGGCTTCTGAAGATAAGGCTTCTACCTACTGTTTTGGGAAGTGTAAGGTTTTTAGATGAGGTCAGACTGTCTAGGTAAATGTCTTCACCTACTGACTTGGGAAGAATAAGGTTTTTAGATGAGGTCAGATTACGGAGGAAAAGAGTTCCATCCACTGACTCTGGAAATATGAGGTCTTTATCTGAGGTTAAACTGTTGAGGTAAAGGTTTCCACCCACCGATATAGGAAGAATAAAACCTTCAGCCGAGGTTAGACTGTTGAGGTAAAGGTTTCCACTCACCGATATGGGAAATGTAAGGTTTTTAGCTGAGGTTAGACTGTTGAGGTAAAGGTTTCCATCCACCGATATGGGAAGTCTGATGTCTTTAGCCGAGATCAGGTTCCAGAGGTAAAGATCTGCACCCACCGATTCAGGAAATATGATGTCTTCAGCTGAAGTTAGACTCCCTAGGAAAAGGGTTCCACCCACTGACTTGGGGAGCGTAAGATCTTCAGCTAAAGTCAGGCTGTCGAGAAGAAGGCTTCCATGCACTAACTCAGGTAGTCTGAGATCTTTGGCTGTTTTCAAATCACTTAGGTCAAGATTTCCATGATGGTATTTGATATTTCCACGTAGAGCTTCTTCTCTGGTGGTGCTAATCTGGTCTTTGGGAATGTTAAGGGCAAAGGAAAGGTCAACTTTGACATCACGACCTTTTAAAATCTCAGCAATGCGAGGATCTTGGCCATAGCCAGTTGTCTGAATCTTGCCATCTATCTCATAGAGAAAACGCAGGTCTTCTCTAGAGAGCGCTTCACCTCTTTTGTGTTTCAGGTGGATAGCGGCAAGATGCCTCATATCTCGCATCTGAGCTTGCCATCTCTCTCCGCCTATTAGACCAGCAAGACGCTCTTCAACTATCGGCGTAATATAGTCATCTAAGTGTTGTTGGGCAGTTTGGTCTGAGATAATACCACGAACTTCAGTGATGCCACGGTTTTTTGAGTGAACAATACAGGCACGAGGAATGGTGTTTTTACCATCAGCATCTTTAGAAAAGTAGATGTGAAGGTCAGAGTGAGAAAGATAGCTTGCAGCTGTACCTGCGCCAGCAATACACCATTGGGTATGGA
>Ga0078972_1000955_pt1 | contig 116566 bp, 107 predicted proteins | sample YelNatPaOPGAMG01_FD_67568 | JGI IMG/M metagenome (GOLD analysis project Ga0078972, IMG submission 67568) | Hot spring thermophilic microbial communities from Obsidian Pool, Yellowstone National Park, USA - OP-RAMG-01 (SPADES assembly) (version 2) | ecosystem: Environmental > Aquatic > Thermal... | reverse complement strand
TGGATAGAATGTATATAAAACGAATAGCAAAAACGGTTTGCATGTTTTCATGGCGTTATTGGTTGGGCTCACCCAAGTTATGAGGAGTGAAAGTTACAGGGCAGTGGGCTTTGTCTTTGATCGGTTCGTGCCGAAGGCACTTCGCCTATCTGCGGGTTTACGAAATGTCTGTCCGAGAACAAACTCTCGTCTGTCCACTTCGCAAAACCGTCGCCTGTGATATAAAATTCCGAAGCCTTGTCTCTAAAAAGGAAAATTTATAAAAATATAATCATTAAAAACCATGAAAACTGTAATCGATTACAAAAAAGTAGTCATTTGGAGTGTTATTGTCTTGGTTATTCAAATGATAGTTGGCAATTGGGTCTATATGAACCCAGTCGTGTCAGGAATCTTTGAGCAATTCAAAGGTCATTCTTCGATGAAGCCGATGGATGCTTTTTAAATATTCAACAATTTGTGATTGTTGTTCAATTGATAAATACCCTAATCAGCTTAATAATATTCGGGATTGTGCTGGCTTTGATTTTTGAAAAATTCCAAGTTATAAAAAAGGTGGAATAAATATGAGCGAGAAAAATAATAATCTAGTAGCTTATTGCGGGCTTTATTGTGGAGATTGTCCTATTCATAAAGGGAAGATTGCTGATTTGGCGCGAGATCTCAGAAAAGAATTGAGGGAGGTAAGATTTGACAAGACAGCAGAAGCTTTATCTGAGATTTCATTCTTTAAGGCATTCAGTAGCTATCAGCAATGCTATGAGGTTTTAGGTGAGATGGTCAAACTTCGCTGCAAAAAGGTCTGTAAAGATGGTGGAGGTCCACCTTTTTGTAAAATTAGAAAATGTTGCCAGAAAAGAGGCATTGATGGTTGTTGGAAATGTGAGGAATTTGAAACCTGCGAAAAACTGGATTTCTTAAAACCGGGGCATGGGGACGCGCATCTAAAAAACATAAGAAAAATCAACAAACAAGGAATTGAAGAATTTCTCAAAGGAGAAAAATATTGGTATGTAAAACCAAAATGAAAACGAAAACTTTGGGCGAGGTTCTGAACTCTGCGATTGCTTTGCAACCTTGCCCTTCGGGTCATTTACCAGCGGATAAAAGGCTACGCTCCGCTTCGCCCAGATTGCCTTACTTCGACTTCACTCAGTACAGGTCGGCCACTTTTTTTATCCGCCGTCCCGTTAGAGAAAATTGATTCATAGACGAATGAAATGATGAACGAGATTAAATACAAACAAATCGGAATCATCCATTCACCATTCAAGGAACCAAAAGGAACTCCCATCCAACCCACAGCCGCAAAAGGGGTTGAGGGAACAGTGGAAGTATTTCAAGAATACACTGAAGGTTTAAAAGACCTCGATGGTTTTTCTCATGTCATTCTGATATATCACTTTCATTTGTCTAAAGAATCGCCATTGCAAGTAAAACCATTTATGGACGATCAAATCCATGGGGTATTCTCAACACGGGCTCCAAACCGGCCTAATCCAATCGGTATCTCTGTGGTCCAGCTTGTCAAGATTGAAGGAAATATACTCCGAGTTCAAGATTTGGACATTGTCGATGGGACTCCTCTTTTAGATATTAAACCCTATATTCCAGAATTTGATGTCAGGGATATCAAGAAAAAAGGATGGCTTGAGAAAAACATAAGCAAACTTTCAACAACAAAAGATGATGGAAGATTCATAAAATGAGTGATGTGACTTCCGATAACAAGCGGATCTCAGCTTTGGGGCTTTGCACTTTCACCCCAATTGCTTTTGGCAATTTGTTTTATCCGCAAACTGTGAGGCGCCGTTTTGCTTGGCAGAAAAGGGGGTGAGAATTTTTTCTATTTTCATTCAATTATCCAAAGTCGAAAGGGGGTGAAATGATGAGAAGACTTTACTTTTTTATAATTATGCTTGTGGTAGGCATTGGTTGTATCTCTGTGGCCACTGCAGACCAAGTCAAGGTGAACATTGTGTATCCAATCAATGGAATGAATTATCCAATTACAGATCCGGCCATCGGGACACTACGCTCAGCCTATATTACAGTGAGTTTTAGTGTCACTTGTAAAGGGGACCAATGGGTGGAATGGGGGTTCGATACTTCACCGGCTATTGGAAAGCTCACATTCTATGACCAGACGAGTATCCAATTTGTGCACAAATTACCTGCTGGAACTCATGTTTTCTGGGTAAAGGCCAAGTGTGGAATGAACCAAGTGAAATTCACCATTGGTAGGTAGGTTCTTGAGAGAAGTTTACACCAAAAATAAGAAATGCCAAGCAAAATGGTGCCTCACATGGGGTTATATTGACCTGGTCCAACTCGTTTTAGGCGATTTGGGTAACCCCAAAATTAATATACGCTCATTGCAAGGCTGAGTTTAACATCCTAAAAAGGAGCAAATCAATGAATCCTCGCATTTTCAAAATCTTCGTGATGAGTGTGCTTCTCCTCATCGGGTCAAGGCAAAGTATTCATGCCCAAGCAATTCAAGAGAAAAATTTTACAGGGACCTGGCAGGGCACCCTGTCTGTGGGCAATATATCGCTAAGGCTTGTTTTTCACTTCACTGCCAAGCCCCAAGGCGGATACAAGGCAACCCTGGATAGTCCTGACCAAGGCGCTTTTGGTATCCCGACAGACACGGTGATTGTGCAGGACTCAAAGATACAAGTGGTGATGAAAGCCATTGCCGGAGCATTCAAGGGAACGCGATCGGTCGGCTCTGATAGTATTGTGGGGACATGGAGCCAGGCAGGAAGGGATTTCCCACTTGTTTTAAAGTGGTCTGAAAAGGAATCAGAAAAGCCAAAACGGCCGCAGGAACCCAAGAAGCCGTATCCATACAAGGAGGAGGAAGTCACGTTTGCCAACGCGAAGGCTGGGATCCTGTTGGCCGGCACACTGACGACGCCTCATCAGGGTGGACCATTTCCTGCCATGGTTCTCATTTCGGGGTCTGGTCCCCAAGACAGGGACGAGACCGTATTTGGTCACAAGCCATTTCTTGTGCTTGCAGACTACTTGACTCGTGCGGGAATTGCTGTGCTCCGGTACGACGATCGCGGGGTTGGAAAATCCACTGGGAATTTTGACAGCGCCACAACCCGTGATTTTGCTGAGGATGTCAAGGCAGGAATCACATTTTTGAAAACCAGAAAGGATATCCGGGCGAATTGTATCGGCCTCATTGGTCATAGCGAAGGCGCTATTATTGCTCCGTTGGTCGCGTCCGAATCAAAAGACGTCGCATTGATTGTGCTCTTGGCAGGCACGGGTGTTCCTGGGGAAGAACTCATTTCCAGGCAAGCAGAATTGATCCTTTCTTCCATGGGTGTGTCTCAAGAAGACATCAAGAAAAATCTAGAGCTACAAAGAAAAATATTTGCAGTGGTGAAAAGTGAAAAAGATACTGCTGTGGCAGGCGAGCTCCTGAAGTCTCTTGTCAAAGCGAGCCTTGATTCTGCCACGCTGAGCAGTGCGGAAGCCACAGAATCTGCAGTTCAAGCGCAGATCAAACAGATCAATACGCCCTGGTTTCGGTATTTTCTTACCTACGATCCTCGTCCGACACTACGAAAAGTCCGTTGTCCTGTTCTCGCAATCGGTGGAGAAAAGGACCTCCAGGTCGATCCAAAACAGAACCTACCTGAGATTGAATCCGCATTGCGCCAAGGAGGAAATAAAGACTTCACGGTAAAAGAATTGCCTGGGTTAAACCACCTTTTCCAAACTGCTTCCACAGGCGCTCCGATAGAATACGGAAAGATCGAAGAAACCCTATCGCCAATTGCGTTGAAGCTCATTGCGGATTGGATACTTGAAAAAGTTCGTTTATTTAATTAGATTTCTTTTAAAATCAACGAAACTGAAAAATCCCCGGGTGATTTTCATTGGGTATTCCATGAGACACAATGAAATGGATGTATTGGCGTGGACTGTCTGGACACGCATTTCGGAGACAAAAGCATTGAGCACGCATTGAAAGTGCTGGCGTATGGATTGAGTCAATGAATTCTGGCAGTGGATTCTGATTCACTTGAGGACTTTGGCAAATTTTGTAAATCACTGTCATGCTGAACTTGTTTCAGGGTGGCCATTTTTTAAAATTTACCAAGGTCGAGTCACTTGAAGGAATGGGTTTGGATGAAGCGCATCATTCTCTTTCTTTTAGAATATTTTTGTGTTTCTTCTCTTCTTCATGCCCAGGTGTTGGTTCTGGATACGCTCATTGTGCCTTTGCATTTTTCGCGGATTCCAGTTGCCTTGGCCATTGATTCCTTGCGAGATGAACGGGAATGCAATGATCCTGCTTTATTGGATTATGGAGAGATCACCCGGTTTCTTTTCGTGCCAATTGACCGAAAAATTGTTGCGGATCGCCCTGTGATCCAAGGGATTTCAAATGCCTTTGAACGGATTTCTTCAGATTCTGGAAAGTCTGTTTGGCTCGGGTTAACGCATTTGGATTTTTCACAGGAAAAGCATTTTCTTTTTTATCATCGGTATCATTTGTATGCTTGCATGAGACTGTATTCTTCAGGAACATGGAATCCTTTGGGCGAATGGATCTATGATTGTCAAAAGTCCCGGTGGATCAGAGGGATTCCTTTGCGGTCTCAATATACAAGTCTTTTTCAAGAATTTGTCAATCAACTGGAAAAGAATTTAAATTCTCCGGACTTTTCTCTGTCGCCAAAGAACATCTGTTTCCGGCCGTATGCACCTCAAAATCCATGGATGCAACTTTTTGCTTATGGCGAATGGACTTTTATTTCGAATGGATTTCTGCTCGATGGAAGTATTGATTTTCTATTTCCTGAAATGCATTCCTCTTTTTTACAGAGTGCTGGAGTGCTCCGTTACAGAAATGAAAGCCAGGTTGAATCCATTGAATGGGCCATTTTCTCCGATTATTTTTTTCATCGGATTCATTCCCACTGGCTATTTCGGATTCATACTCAAGGATTTTGGGGCATAAACCGATGGAAGGACTTCAAGAAAAAATCCCATACGCTTTATGACATTTTCATTCTCAATGGGTCTCTTGCATTGGGAGTCCATTTCCAACCCAAAATGTGGAGAGGGCCTGTGTTTGGCTTAGGAATTCAAGAAGATATCTCTTATGTGCATTCGTTTGGTTTTCGTTTTTTGCCAGGAGTTTATGTCCAATGCGGGTTGCAATTATAAAAAAGTATTTCCTCTTCTTTATGACATGGTTTTCTTTTTCTGCATTTTCTGCAAGTCGCACCGTTTCTGGCTATGTGGTCGATGCAACGACTGGAGAAACCATTATTGGTGTGAATGTTGTGGTTCGGGGCACGTCCAATGGGGCTGTGACCAATGCCAATGGGTATTTTGTGATTGCGTCTATTGACCCCGGAACGTACGTGCTGGATTTTACCCATATTGCCTATACCAAAAAATCGCTTTCGGTGGATTTAACATCAAAAAGTGTTCTGCTCAAAGAAGTGGCACTGGAGCCACGTGTTCTCAAAAGGGAAGCGATCTCGGTCATTGGTCAGAAATCTCAACTTGGAGATCTTCATCTCGAATCTGCGCATCGCGAGTTAAGTGCAAGAACCATTCGGCAAATTCCAGGAAGTCAGGGGGATGTATTCAGAGCCATTAAATATTTTCCAGGCATAGAACCTGTAGAACCCTTTTCTCCTCTGTATACGGTTCGAGGCGGAGACCCTGGTGAAAATCTCATTTTACTGGATGGCGTGCCAATTTACAATCCCTACCATTTTGTGGGAGGCAATTCTCTTTTTAATCTCTATGCCATTAAAGACATTGAGCTCATGATTGGCGGGTTTGGAGTGGAATATGGAGGAAGAAATTCCTCAGTGATGTACATTACGACACGAGAAGGAAACAATCAGGCTTTTCATGGGGAAATTTCTCCTGGCATTACAGAAAATATGGCGGTTTTTGATTTTCCCATTGGCAGGCAGGCCACCATGATGATTTCGGGTCGATTTTATAATGACCTCATTTCTCGTTTTTTAATAGATATGCCCAGTTATTTCTATGATATGAACACCACATTGAGTATGAAAATAGGAGACCGTCACAGATTCATTCTCCGCGGTTTTTTGTCTCGAGATGCAATGGATTTTACTTCAAAGACATACTTTGGTTATCTCGGCACCACGTTTGATACCGATGTGTTTGAAGATTATGATTTTGGCATTCATACGCACTGGAAAAATCGGGCAATTTCTTTCATTGCAAAAAGTGTACTTCACCCCAATCTCTATTGGCAAAACCAGATCTACGGTTCTTTTTTTCGATCTCAGAATTATTTTCTTTACGATTGGAATTATGAATTTGTGGACTTGATAGAGACGATTCGGCTGAAGTTTTATATGGAAACCGATATTCGAACTGCCATTGGAGACAGGGGCTGGAAATCCATTTTCACCTGGAAACCATACGGAATTCATACTTTGAAATGGGGATGGGAAAGATGTTGGTACACTTTCGAAAATGACATTTGGATTAACAAATTCAGCGAAGGAAAAGTGCGCTATCGGCCTGGGCTTTTGGCTTTTTTCGGAGAAGACAAACTTTCATTCCGACTTTTTTCCATTCGGCCTGGACTTCGAATGTTTCGGTTTGGAGCCCAAGAGAAATGGTATCATGAATTCCGGGTGAATTTTGCATTGGCTTTGACAGATCAAATGACTTTAAAGGGCGCCTGGGGACAATATCTTCAACCCATTGTGAGTTTAAATACGCAAGAATACGAGATCAGTCAGTATTTGGATAATTATTATCCATTAATGCATGTCCCTCCGAGTTACTCTATTCAAAGCCTTTTGGGTCTGGAAGGAAAAATTGGTTCTACGCTTTCTTTCTCTTTAGATTTGTACCACAAGGACATTCAACGCACGTACATGTATGACTATACGCTCAGCCAAATGGAGGCTTTGCAGTTTTCTCAAAAAATCCGGCCTGGAAGAGGGAAAGCCTACGGCCTGGAGATTTTATTGAAAGGCAATTGGGGCCGATTGTCTGGTTGGTTTGGCTATGGCGTGAGTCGAAGCACCCGACAATTTCCCCATATCATGCAAGGGAAAACCCATCTCTTTGATTACGATCGGACCCATTCGTTAAAAACAGTGCTAAATTATCAGGTGCATCCGGATCTGGAATACAGTGGCACGTTGAGAATTCTTTCAGGGATTCCCAAAACGCTTGAATCTGCCTATTGTTTTTATCACTACTATTTTCCTTTAGAAAATCGGGTTGCCTATTATTCAGTACCCATTACGCCTGTAAAGAACAACATTCGTTTGCCCATGTTTGTCAAGCTCGATTTGGGCATGAAAAAACGGGTTCGGAAGGGTTTTGGTGCCAGGCTGGCCAAATATCTCCACGCAGACGAGGCTTCTCTCTATCTCACGTTTGGAAATCTTCTTTTTCTTGTCCAGCGAAATGTGTGGTTTTATGTGCGGAACGATGGAAAACTCTACGGGATTGGGACGAATTACATTCCGGAATTCAGTGCAGGATATGCCATTCGGTTTTAATCAAGGGGCTACAAGATGAAAAGATCTCAGAAATTTTTGCAAAACCTAAAGAAAATTTCTTTTGTGCTTTGGATCTTCTTTCTCCATTGTACAAACTATCTTACTGCACCCGGACCTCAACCCCATTTTATTCAAGCGGTAGAATATGAGCCAAGATTGAATGTGTTTGGTGTCCTCCGTCCGGATTCTTCTGAGGCTGGATTACCGCTTTCATTTATTGAAGTGGAATCCACGTTTTTGGATGAATATCCTCATGATTTTGAACAAGGGGTCGAAGTCTTTGTTTTCCCTTGTGAAGCTGGACAACCCACAGACACCATTCCATTTTTTTATACCAATTTGGGCGTGTTTGAAGATAGCACATTTCGAAATCCCCAATTTTTTCCCCTTGCAGGAAAAACCTATCGGTTGGAATGTCATAAACCAGGCTATCCGACTCTCACTGGGCAAACCACGATACCCGATGTCCCCCATGTCATCGAAAATTCTCTTCACGTGTCTGCAGAGCAAATTCAATTTTCTCTCAAACGAGATGAAAAAGTCGGATTGTACGAAATTGTTCTTTTGGGAGAATGTGAAGTCCCATCGAAACGGATTTTGCCAACCCATTCGGAGGAAATCCCTGTTTCCATTCGAATTTCTCGGCGTTGTTCGTTTTCCTGGATTTTGATTTATGCGTATGATCTTCATCTTGCAGAATATTTGACGACCAATATCAGTCTTAAGCCCAATGTGTATCAACCCAGTTTTAGCACAGTGGAAAATGGATACGGATGTTTTGGATCGCTCAATGTATTGAAAGTCCGATTATAAATTTCGATTGATGACTTTATTGCAAAGATTTTCCCATCCTTTTTTGTGGCAAGTATCCAAAAGGCGTTTGTGTAGTAGATAAACTCACTCGACTCTAACAAATTTCGTAAACGAAAGTGATGCTGAACTTGTTTCAGTATCTCTCTTCCTTATATGAGACCCTGAAACAAGTTCAGGGGGGCCATTTTTTAAATTTGCCAAAGTTCTCAAACTCAATTAAAAAATTGGAGCCTTTTGGAGAGGGATTCGAGAAAATTTTTCATAATAACAACTGCAAGCAAGTAGGCTTTCATCTCACCAATGGGTACAGGAGAGGCGAGTTTTTTCCATTTCTAAATTTTTATTCAAAAATCTCTTGACAAAATCGAATTTTATTATTTATTTTATTATACAGTAGAAACAGTATTGACATTTAGGATTTGTATCCGTTTTCTGCAAAAATAGAGCTACATTCTAAAACCGCAAGCCAGAAGAAGAGGATTATGGGCGCTTTTGGAGCTTGGTTCTTTTAAGTCCAGAGGGATTTGAGGGAAAAAAGGATAGAAACAGGATGAGCTTGATTTCTTTAGTATAAAAAATGGCTTGAGAAATGGGGGCAGTCCAGGAATTAAACCACTTATGTAAAAATTGTACGCTTTAGTCAGCAGAAGGTGAATTAAATGAGAATAATTAATCCATATCCCATCAAATTGGCAGTTATAACTTTTCCACAATTATAATATACAATGTGTATGCTGAAGAGATGCAAACGGCTAAAAATGAAACATCAAATTCTTGTTTTTGAATAAACGTAGGTGTTGGCGCATGTTATTTTGGCCTTTCGTTTATACAAGTTTTTCATATAGTTATAAAGAGAATGTATTTACACTAAAGTATCTAGAAGGTGAAGAACTTCAATTTAGTCCTGGAGGTTATGAGTTTGAGGAGCCCCCATTAAGCTTCAAAGAAAAAAGCATTTTCTACGGAAGATTTTAGGGGCAAGAATTTATAGGATTTAGTTTATCAGGAGGTATTGGTTATTTAAATGCAATAAATCGAGGGAAGCAAATTCAGTATAAAGAGTATGAAGAGCTTCATATAGCGACGTATGGTCTATTATTCGAAGCCAAGTTTAGAATTGAGATTCTACCAATTTTTGGGGTTGGCGCTTCATATTTGGAAACATTAACAGAGAAAAAACTTTCACGGGATCGGTTGGAAGATCACTTTCTCAGCGGTGCCTTCAATCTTTTTGAATAAGGCGGCAATATTCAAGGATTTTTTTGTAACACTCCACAAACCCAAAAGGCTTTGCTTCACCCACTTAAGCCATATCCACCCTTTTTCATCCATTTCGACTTTTTTCTTGACAACATTCGAGAATCGTTGTAAGTTAATCTACATGCAAGATAAAAGAAAAATCATTTTTTCAATTTTTGTTTTCCCCCTCCTTTTAGGAATTGGTTGTGCCTATTTTAATACCTTTTACAATGCAAAGAAATACTATCAAAAGGGATTGGCGGAATACAAAAAGAGTCAGACAGAAAAATCGGGGAGTTTATCTTCTTCTCGCATGGGAGGGAATACCCAATTCCAGAAAGCAGTAGAAAAAGCCTTAAAGCTTCTCGAATATTATCCGAAAAGTCGTTACGTGGATGATGCCCTGCTTCTTTTGGGTAATGCGTATTATTACCAAGGCGAATATTTAAGCGCTTTGCGCAGGTACGAAGAATTGCTCGAAAAATTTCCAAAAAGCGAATTTCGGTTTCAAGCCGAAATGGGTAGGGTCAAGTGTCATGTCGCATTGCGCCAATGGGACCTGGCAGAGGACATTTTATCTGAGATCATGTCTGGGCCTCTTTCCAAAAAAGAAAAGGGAGAAGCCTATTTTTATACTGGCAAGCTTTTTGAATTCAAAAAAGAGTTTACTTCGGCAGCAGAGGCATTTGAAAAAGCCTTGGCATGGGCAGAAGAATCCCTGCAGATAGAAGCCGGTTTGGCTTTTGGCGCCAATTGTGATTCCATTCGTGCGTATGATCGTGCGGTCAAGGCGTTTCGCCATGTGTTAAAATTAGATCCTCCCCCCGAAGTGCGATTGGAAGCCCAAATTCGCCTGGCCGAAGCTCTAAAATATTTGGGCGAATATTCAGAAGCCATTCGGCTTTTGGAAAATCTATTGGGGGAAGAGAAGAATAAATCCCGGGCGCCAGAGATGCGATTGGAGTTGGCCGATTGTCTTGCCCGAAAAGGAGATGTCGAAGGAGCGATCTTGACGTATCGGGATGTCATTCAGGCAAATCCCAATACCGAATATTCTGCAAAGGCGTATTATGGCTTGGGAATATTGTACGAAAAGGAGAAAAAAGATTATGAGCGGGCACTTGAGAATTTTGTCCAAGTAAAAAAGCAATTTGCCCGTTCTGTAAAAGCAGATTCTGCAGAATTAAAGGCCAGAGACATTTTCCGTTTAAAAGCATTGCGGGAGGTTATTTCTGCAGGGCTTCGGGGAGAAACCAAAGGTGACATTTCAGTAGAGACAACTTCTTCAGAAGAAGATAGCCTTTTTCCACCCGCGCGGTACATTGCGTTGGATTCCCTTTGGGCCGATTCGCTCTGGTTTGAGGATCAAATCAAACAATTCAAAGCCCGTCAAATGTACATCGAGGAAATCGATGAATACGAAATGGCACTCGAAGATGTGGAGGCTTCGGATGATCCTCCGGTAAAAAAACTCGAAGAAAAAAGAAAACAGAAAGAAAATTTACTAAAAAAACTGAATTTGGAGAGGGAAACGCTTCCGGATTCTGTTCAGACTGCGTATTTGGCTCGTGCGAGGCAAGAGCGAGAAAAAAATTTCCAGGCCATGCGAAGGGCAGAAAATCCTGAACTTTCATCATTCAAGGCAGAAGAACTGGATAAAAATCTGTTTCTTTTGGGCGAATTGTATTTTTTCCGATTTTCCCTTCCGGATTCGGCCCTCCGCCAATATCGTGAAGTGATTTCTCGATTTCCCAACAGTCCGTATGCCCCGCAATCTTTGTACAGTTTATTCTACATCTATCATACTGTAAAAAAAGATTCTGTTCGTGCAGATTCCTGTGCGCAATGGATGCTTTCCCGGTATCCAACCACTCCATATGCCCGGACAGTAAGAAAGGTGTTGGGCCTTCAAACAGCCACCATGGAGGACACATTAGAAGAATGGTTTTCCAAAGCAGAACAGTATTTGTTTAACGAAAAAAAATTCGAAGATGCAGTTCAGTGGTATTCTCGAATTTATAAGAATTATCCTCAATCGGAATTGGCTCCCAAAGCCCTTTATGCCACTGCCTGGATTTATGAAAATTATCTGGATTCTCTCCAATTGGCCAAAGCCTTGTATGATACGCTCTCTCGAAAATTTGAGGCCACTCCTTATGGAGAAAAAGCCAAACAAAAACTGGAAGGTTTGAAGATGGCTTCTTCCCAAACCTCTTTGCCAAAGGAACCTGTCCAGGCAGAACCTATTTCAGAAAAAGAAACGAAAGTCGATTCTTTGCATTCTCAAGAGAAAAGAGGGGCTTCTCCTCCTCTCGAAGTTCCACCTCCTTTATTAAAAGAGGATCAAGTCGACTGATGAAAAAGCAAGATTCCCGGATTTCTCTTGTCCGATGGCAGAAGGAAATCGCACCGGGCATTTTTTGCATTGAAATCGAAAATCCAAAAATTGCGAAACTTGCTCAGCCTGGTCAATTTGTCCACGTGAAAACAGTTTCCGGATGGGAAGTGTTTTGGCGACGGCCTTTCAGTATCCATTCCATTTCAGAAGATGGAAAAGCAATTCAATTGATTTATCGACGCATTGGCAAGGGCACAATGTGCCTCAGTCGACTTCATGACGGGGATCCATTGGATGTGCTTGGTCCTTTGGGTCAGCCATTTGATCTCAAAGGTCCATTTTCAGGAGCATTCATTGTTGCAGGAGGATTGGGCATTGCGCCTGTGCGTTTTTTAGTAGAACGGTTGCTCACTTTGAATAAGAAAATTCTCCTCGTCTGGGGTGTCAAGACAGAAAAAGAATTTTTTGAACTGGATGTGCTTTCTTCCTTGGATATTTCTCTTTACCTGGCCACAGAGGACGGAAGCGAAGGATTTCATGGACGGGTGACGGATTGGGTGGAAAAGCATTTGAAAGATTTTCATTGGGATGGATTTCAAGGATTTGGTTGTGGTCCCATGCTCATGCTCAAAAATCTCCAATCCATTGTAAAAGACGTGCATTTCCCGTGGCAGGTTTCCCTTGAAGAACGGATGGCCTGTGGGCTTGGAGTTTGTCAAGGATGTGGGATTCGCATCCGGGAAAAGGGATTTCAAATGGTATGCACTGAGGGTCCAGTATTCAATCTTTTGGAAGTGGAATTCCATGGTGGATCTTTCGGTTCAAATTAAAAATCTAACACTCAAAAATCCTCTTCTTGCTGCCTCTGGCTGTTTTGGATATGGCACAGAATACAAAGGCTATTTTGATCCCTCTCTTCTCGGCGGAATTGTGACAAAGACCATTACCCTCCTCCCGAGAGAAGGGAATCCCATGCCCAGGATTGCAGAGACCCCGTGCGGAATGCTCAATTCCATTGGTCTGGCCAATGTCGGCATAGACCGTTTTCTTACTGAAAAATTACCCCTTTTGGAAGGATTGGATACAAAAGTCATTGTCAGCGTGGCAGGAAATACTGTTCAAGAATACGGAGAACTTGTGGCCCGATTGGAAAGTCATCCTCGGGTAGATGCGTTCGAACTCAACATTTCTTGTCCCAACGTGAAAGAAGGAGGCATTGCGTTTGGTCAGGAACCCCAAATGACGTTTGAGGTGGTTCGCACAGTGCGTGAAAGAACAAAAAAAACAGTCATTGTGAAACTTTCGCCCAATGTGACGCACATTGGGGATTTGGCAATGGCTGCGGTCGAGGGAGGGGCAGATGCCATTGCTTTGATCAATACAGTCACAGGAATGGCAGTCGATATCGAGACAAGAAAGCCTTGCATTGCCAGAGGAATTGCAGGACTCTCTGGGCCGGCCATTAAGCCCATTGCATTGGCCAAAGTCTACGAAGCAAGAAAAGCCGTTCAAGTGCCTCTTATTGGGATCGGAGGCATTGTGCGATGGCAAGATGCGATTGAATTTTTTATTGTGGGTGCTTCTGCTGTGCAAATTGGAAGTGGCCTTTTTGTTGAACCGGATGCGCCTGTTTCGATTCTCGAAGGCATTCGGACGTATTGTGAAACCAAAGGGATTTCTCGACTCAATGATCTAGTAGGAAGTTTAATTATGGAGGAATAACAATGTCAAGAAATGCCTTTTCCATTTTACCCGTCATTGAAAAAAGATATAGTCTCAGAGCATTTGCAGATCGCCCGGTGGAACGAGAAAAAATTCTCACTTGTATTGAGGCTGCCCGGCTCGCCCCTTCTGCAGAAAATTCACAACCGTGGCGATTTGTGGTCCTGGATGATCCAGAACTCAAGAAAGCGTTTGGGGAAGCCGTGTTTTCAGGCGTGTACCGAATGACCCGGTTTGCACTTTCTGCACCCGTGCTGATTGTGATTTTGGCAAAGCTCGACATTGTGGCCAATCGGATTGGCCGGTGGATTCAGGGCACGCAATATTATCTTTTAGACATTGGGATTGCAGGAGAACACCTCGTGCTTCAGGCCCAGGCTTTGGGATTGGGCACGTGCTGGATTGGATGGTTTGATGCCAAAAAGGCACTTCAGTTTCTTAGACTTTCAAAAGGATTACGACCCTGTGCGATTCTTGCCATGGGATATCCCAAATTTCCAGAGCGCATGCCTTCTCGAAAAAGGAAAAAGTTAGACGAAATTCTCATTTGGAATCCAAAGCTTCCTCAGAAGGAGGAGAAATGAGAATCGGAATACTCTCAGACACGCATGACAATATGCCTGCCATTGCCAAGGCAGTCAGTGTGTTCAATGATGCAGAAGTCCATCTTGTCATTCATGCGGGCGATTTGGTGGCACCTTTTGTGTCCATCCCTCTGAAGGAATTAAAAATGGAATTTGTGGCTGTATTTGGAAATAACGACGGAGAACGAATTGGGCTTTCCAATGTGTTTAAAGGCAAAATTCATCGACCGCCTTATACGTTGGATTTTCATGGAAAGAAAATTTTGATTCTTCACGAACCCGACAACCTAGACATTTTGGCAGAATCTGGGAAATTTGACGCCATTATTTACGGTCACACCCATGAAGTCGATGTGCGAAAAGGCAAAACGCTCATCCTCAATCCAGGGGAGTGCAGTGGATGGCTAAAAGGCCAGCGCACCGTGGCACTTTGGGACGTGACCACTGGAGAAGTCCAGATTATTCCTGTTTAATTGCAAGCAATGGTTTTACCAAACCAAGAATTTTCTCAAACACTTTTTCAGGAGGATCGAGCGCGTCGATGCGGTGGATAAAAGGCCGGTTGATCTGAAGAAAAATGGCTCTCACTTTTTCGAGGTAGGCTTCATTTTCAAAAAGATCCTTTTGGGTTTTTCGCTCTTGAGAAATCCGGCGAAGGCCTTCATGCACTGGGAGATCGAGTAAGATCACAAGATCCGGGAGAATGGCAATGGCTTCGTTTCGTTTGAGAATTTCTTCTGGATCCAGTCCCAAAGCCCCTTGATACGCAACAGAAGAAAAATAATATCGATCCAAGACCACAATTTTTCCTTCCTTTAACGCAGGGCCAATATTTTTTTGGCAATTTTCAATTCGGTCCTGGATAAAAAGTTCCAATTCTTGCTCCGGTGTGGTTCTTCCCGTATTGGCTAATTCCCGAATTTTTTGGCCAATGGGTCCCTCGGTGGGTTCTTTAAGAAATACAGTAGGATGGCCATTTGCATTCAAATATTCGACAAGCCTTTTGGCTTGTGTGGTTTTGCCTGTCCCATCAATTCCTTCGATGACGATGAAAAGGCCTTTGCGGATTGTCGTTTTAGAATTTCCCGTTTCCATTGAATTGTCAAATGCGTTACGTTTGCAAAAAGATAAGGGTTTTTGGGCTTCTAAGCAAGGTCCTGTTTTTTCTTTCACATTGCATATCATTTGGGAATCTATTATATTGTGAGACATACAACCAAAAGAGGAACTCTGCATGAAAAGAATACAAAAAGGGATATGGATTTTTGTTTTTTGGGTGTTTCATCTTGATGGAGGATTTGCCCAGACGCATTTGTTTCGAGAGTCATTCGCCATTGGATACATGGCAGGAGTTCCTTTTTCTCCTTCTCAGTTCGAATCCTATTGGAAGACGGGAAATGGCATGAGTGTATCCTATGGTTGGGCTTTTTCCAGGCGATGGGCTTGGGTGGTAGAAGGGGGGTACCTTGATTTTGGATTGGATGGCACAAATTTGCGTAAGGAATTGAATCCTTATTTCGGAACCACTGGACCTTTTTCTTTTTCCCATGGGGCTTGGAAAATGGGCCTTTTTCGCACTGGATTTCGTTGGATTGTTTCTGTGCCTGAGAGTCCGATCCGTTTCTTTTTTCAAGGGATGGCAGGGGTATATCTCTCCCATCAGGAGAAGATGCTCGTCTCGAGAAAATTTTCTCAAGAGACACTCAAGCAACGTATTGCGCTTGGCGGAGATGAAGCCATCGGTGGGGGAAGCCTTGGCATTGGCACAGACATTTCGGTCTTTGAGCAATTATTTTGGTGGATTTGTGTTGAAGGCCATGGCGTATTCACTCAAGACCAGGTGGATGCTTCCGATCTTATGGTAGCCAGGTTTTCCAGAGCGCAAGGAAAGCCTTCTATTGTGGGTATGGTGCGAACTGGAATCCAATGGATTTGGTAGGAGGATGCATTGGACGTTTACCAGGCTTTTCAAGAGATTCAAGCAGGAACCATTCGTCCCATCTATTTTCTGTATGGGGATGAGCGCTATTTCATGGATCGATGGATTCGTGCAGTCGCAGAAAAAGTCGTGGCTCCGGAAACACGCGATTTTAATTATGATCTGTTCTATGCAGAGGAAACAGAGGCGGAAAGGGTGGTTCAGGTGGCTTCTTCTTTTCCGCTCATGGCGGATCGTCGCATGGTGGTGGTTCGATCCATTCAAAAATGGCCTGCGTCGGATAAAAACCGCTTACGGGCGTACGTGCAATCTCCATTGGGTTCCACCTGTTTGGTGCTTACCGCGGAAGAAGTGGATCTTCGTCAGACAGTGTATAAAGAGTTGATTCAAATGACCACCGCGATTGAATGCAAATCGCTTTATGAGAATCAAGCGGTGGAGTGGGTAATCCAACAGGGTCGAACAAAAGGAGTGCGTATTTCAAAACAAGCAGCAGAACGATTGGTCACTCAGACCGGATGTTCACTGTGGGCGTTGTTCAATGAAATGGAAAAGCTTTTGACATTTGCCTCAGGCCGGAAAGAATTGGATGTGGCAGACATTGATGCCATTGCAGGATTTTCCCGGAAATACAATCTATGGGAATTTGTCGATGCAGTGGCTTCCAAAAATCTTTCCAAAGCCTTGCAGATTCTTCATTTTCTTTTGGTTGAAAAACAATCCGGAGTGCTTCTCATTACCGAATTAACCCGTCGGATGTTTCTTCTCCTTCGGCTCCGTGCAGAACTGGAAAAAAAGAAAAGTCCAGACGTATTGGCAAAACAATTCATGCTTCGGCCCTATTTTATTCGGCTGTATGTTTCTCAAGCAAATCGTTTTTCCACGGAAGAACTCAAAGAAGCCTTGGCTGTTTTGCTTTTGGCCGATCGGGCTTTGAAAACAGGCACTTTGGATACACGATCCATACTCACCCTTGCCGTGTACGATATTGTCAAAGGTCCAAGTGCTTCTCGGTTTTTCCGGAATTGATAAACTTTGAAAAACGGAACTTTTCGAGGTTTGCATTGTTAAACAATAAAAAAGACAACCCAAAAGAGAAAAAAAATCATTTCAATGATCCTACAGACGAAGAACTCATCGAACGATTCCAAAATGGGGATCTGTACGCATTTGAATTGATTGTACATCGATACAAGGATCCATTGCTGAATTTTGTGTATCATTTTTTAGGGGATCGGGTGGACGCAGAAGATGTGATTCAAGAGACATTCCTTCGCGTGTATCGAAAAAAACACATGTACAAAAATGTCGCGAAATTCTCCACATGGATTTATACCATTGCAGGGAATTTGGCAAAAACAGAGCTTCGTCGTCGACGCCGACGTCGAATTTTATCCATGCATGATATGGGATTTGAAAACTCTTATGAAATTCCCGATACTGTACGTGGGGTGGATGCCCAGGTGGAAGGCGAAATCAAAGAGGCCGTAATTCGTAAAGAAATAGAAGCATTGCCCATCAAATTTCGTGAAGTGGTTGTTCTTCGAGACATTCAAGAATTTTCCTACGAAGAGATCAGTGAAATCCTCAAAATTCCTATTGGCACAGTGAAATCGAGAGTGAATCGGGGAAGAATGCGTTTGCAAAAACGATTGGGAAAAATTTTGGATAAATAACATGGAGGACCTCTATGACGCCTTGCCAACGGGATAAAGATATTTTTGAGTTTGTCGACGATGCTCTTTCTCCAAGTCAAAAAAAAGACTTTAAAGCCCATCTTGCGCATTGCAAGGAGTGTGCACAACTTCTGGATCGACTTCGACGCCAGAAACTGTGGCTAAAAAAACTCTCCTCTTTGCACACGAGCGATACGTTTTTTCTTCTTCTCATGGAACGCATTCGTCGTGAACGTTTGGGGAAGAAAATGGGATGGATAGAACGATCTGTTCCCTTGCCTCGATTTGTCCCTGTGGTGGCATTCACGCTACTCGTTCTGGTATGCACGGGTATTTTTCTTTGGATGGATCGGGAGAAAGCCATTTCTCTGAATGCCCCTTCTATTTTTCCTTCTGTGCACTCTTCTTTTAAACATGAAAAAGTACAATATGTTTTAGACGAATTGCCAAGACCTCGCCAAAAAGTTCAGGATCAGGAGTCTTTACAACCCCTCCCGCAGGATTCTCTTCTTCAAGAAAATGCGTTAAGCGAACTGAAATCCCATCTGAGGCCTGTCAGTTTTTAGGGATGAAAAGATGAAACATCCGTTGTGTATTTTCCTTCTTTCTTTTTATGCAACTTTCGTCGAGAATCATGGCTGGGCTCAAAAGTCAGGATACCCATCGGGTATTTCGCCCGATGCAATTGGCCATACGTTGAATTCTGTCGTCACAATTCATACGTTTACACAAGAGGGTGGGCATCGTGGGGCTCGGGTCGGTTCGGGCTTTTTTTATAATGACCGTTTTGTTTTTACACGGCGCAGTGTGGTGGAAGGCGCGGATAGCATTGTCATTGTTTTGCCGGACGGTCGTTCGGTGCCTAGCGAATTGGTGTATTGCGACGGGGTTTCTGAAATTGCAGTGCTAAAGCATTCATTGGATCGTGTCACGCCGATTCGATACGGGGAATCTCAATGTCTTACCCCCAATACGACAGTGGCTATCCTTGGGAATTCTTTGGGTGTTTTCCCTTCCGTCACTTTAGGTCGGTTTATTCGCCACAGAAAGGACGGGCTTTTGGAATTGGAGAGTCTCATTCCACCGGGGAATTGTGGAAGCCCCGTATTTTCGCCTTCTGGGACCATTGTGGGAATGGTGGTCGGGAATTGTTGTGATTCTCTCAAATCGAAGCAGAGCACGGTATTGGCCATTCCTTCAGAGCAATTTTTGGAAGTGGCTAAATCCATTGACAAAATGCGCTCTCAAAAAGGGTGGATTGGAATTTCTGTGGTGAATTTGGAAAATGGAGAGGAAGGTGTCCGAGTGGTCGAAGTCATGCAAGGAGGTCCTGCCCACAAGGCCAATATCATGATTGGCGATACGCTTTTATATTTTGAAGGAGAGCGCATTCGGAATGCCCAGGAACTTGCCAAACGGGTCCGTGAAATACAACCGCATACCACTGTTTCTTTTATCCGAAAAAACCGTGGGGAAAAAAGTCTTTGCAAAGTGGAAGTGGGTGCTCTTCCCTTGACGACCCCATAACCAAAGCAGGTCACTCATTCATCAAGAGCCCCATTCAGAAGTTCTTGACAGGATAATTCAATTTTTAGAAATTTTCTATTTTGTATTTTTATATAAATTACAAAAAATACACCCTGTACGAAATTCTACTTCCTGCCAAAAGGGAAAAACGGGAGTCCTCGCCTCACATTTTCGGTACTATATAAAATAGTCCCCTGATGACTAGCACCATTGGTATCCAGCCAATGTTTTCAAATCATGAATCCTTTGGGCAATTTGAACTCCATGGATGCATTTTGCAGAACAGGTTTCACATTCAAGACATTGGCCCAACCCTTTTCTCGGTGTAATTTCTCGAATTGTCACATATGCTTGATCTAAATTTTGATATTGAAAAGCATACATGTGCGTGCGCATCAGTGTGGGAATGTCTACCTGTTTTGGACAATGGGCTTGGCAGGTTCCACATTGCTTGCAAAATCCAAGTCCAACACGGATTTCATTGTCGCTCAGGAATTTTTTCTCTTCTGGTGTAAGAGTGAGATCATACGCTACTGAAAAGTCTTCTCTGAGCTGTTCGTACGTGGTATATCCAGGAATTGCCGTGGTAATAAAATCGTGCTGAAGAACCCATTTCAGCATGGCAGTTTGATTGAGTGCTGTTTTTAGCTTTCCAGATTCTCTTAATCTCTCTTGCCACCATCTCCCGCCAGCTTGGGTTTTCATGGCAATTAAACCGATTCCTTGTTTTCCGGCTTCTCTCAGTGTCTGGAGAAGTTCAGTATCCTCTGCCATGGCAAAATTAAATGCCACCAGCGCCACGTCCCAGAAACCACTTTTCATCATTTGTCTTACCACTGCGCTCATGTTGGCATGGCAGGAGACACCACAAAAACGGATTTTGCCTTTCTTTTTCAAATCGTTCATAAAGGCTTCGAGTTCAGGCCACTGAAGCTGTTGAGGGTCACTCACTCCGTGTAAATACAGAATATCCACATAATCGGTTTGGAGTCTTTGGAGGCTTTCGTCGAGACGGGTTTGGATGCTTTTGAGAATTTCTTGAGTCTCTTTTCGACCCTGTCCCTCTCCCATTGGGGATTTTGTTGCGATCACCACTTCTTTCCGAACACCGAGCCTTTTAAGGGCTTCTCCTAACATGCGCTCATTTTGTCCCCCTTGATAGACCCACGCGGTGTCAAAATGTCTGACCCCCATCCGATAGGATTCAATGACCAAATCCGTAAGAGAGGCATTCATTACTCCCATGCTCACGATAGGAAGCCGAATGCCGGTTTTGCCCAATTTCCGCATAATGATTTTCTTTTCGGATTTGGTTTCCTGGGCTTTGGCAATGCCCCACCGGGTGCCTGCAAATCCCAAGGCCCCGATGCCGATCATGGTTTCTTTCAGAAAACGCCGTCGTGAAATGGACTTATTCATGGGTTCCTCCGTTCAATTAGACCGAAGATAAAATAACACATGGCAACCAGAATTTCAATATCAAAATCAAATAGACTTTGAACTTGTAACCTCGAGGGGGTGAAAACCTTCTGATTTTTTGAATAAGAGGATTCTAAAACTCTTTCTTAATGATGATTGGCAGTGAACTGGGAGACTTCATTTCACCAATTTAACCAGGGGTAAATTTTTTTTAATCTCTAAATTTTATAAAAAATTGTTTGACAAAATCGAATTTTATTATTTATTTCATTATACAGCAGAAACAGTATTGACATCCAAGATTTGCATCCGTTTTCTGCAAAAATAGAGTTCCATTCTAAAACTGCAAGCCAGAAGAAGAGGATTATGGGCACTTTAGAGCTGGGTTCTTTTAAGTCCAGAGGGGTTTGAGGGGAGAAAAGAATAGAACCAGGATGAGCTTGACAACTTTTTGGCATTAAAAGTGGTTTGAGAAAATGGAGGACAGTAGATAGACTGAAATACAATGAGTATCTCCCACAAATCAGTTGTCCGATGAGGTGATATATATGAGATAAATGTAAGATAAGCATAAAAGAATCATTGTGGAAGGTAATAACAACAATCTTTTATAAGGAAGGAAAAATGAAGCGTAAAGTATTTTTAATGGTCTTCACTTTGTTGTTTATAAAAACTGCGTTATCACAACAGTCCGTATTTATGCAAGAGAAGAATTACAATGAGTTTCTGTTGCAAATGAACCCACGAGAAGGCTTCCCCCATTGGGGATAAACTAACTATAACTTTTGTCTGAAAAAGAATAACCAACCCTTTATAAAAAATAAGGCTTTCGTGCCAGGGAAACAATTCTTAATAGGCGGTTTATGTGGGATGGGTGGTGTTTTTTTCTCGGGTGTCATTTACAATCTTGCAGTAGGTGAGCATGGTTCCCTCAATTCTGGATTCCCTGTTGTGTATTCAGGTTATACAATAGGCACTTCAATTGGTGTTTATATTGCAGGAAATAATAATGAAGTAAAAGGAAACTACTTAAGCACATTAGCCGGTAGTCTACTGGGTTCTGCAGTGGGTGTTTCTATTTTCTTTCTTGCTGATCAAAAGGGCCCTCTCTGTTCTACTTTAGTCATAGGTCCTCCCATTGGCGCCATCATTGGTTATCATTTATTTAAAAAAGAGAAACACGATTCACCTTTCCCAAAATAAAATTCGGAAGGTTTTCCTGAGCTTTCTCATGCGAATTTGAATTGTGGTCTTGACTTTACCTGTACGTTTTGTAAATTGTAACAATCGAATAGGGTTTGGGAGTGTGGAGGTTGTATCCCTTTGACTCGAATGAACGGAAAATCGGTTGTTTGGATCTTTTTACTTCTCATTGCCTGTGCGATCGGTTTTTTTGTCCCGGTCCCTCAAGATGCCCGCTTCATTGCATTGCTTAAAGTGATTTTATTCTTTGGTGTCATTGTTGGATTATTATACTTAATGCGCTTTCAAGAAACGTCTTTTCCTGAGGAGAAGATGGAAGAAGAGGCATCCATTGAGATCAAAACATTGGATGGGATTCGGGAAGGAGTTTCCAATATCTCCGGAGAAGGATTTGGCAAGGCATTTGACATTTTTTCAAAAAAATATCTCAGTGTGGTTCGCACTGCAATGGCTGCTTCTGTGATTGGTTTATTCTTCAGGAAAAACAATGATTTGGTCCTTGAATGGGGGGAAGATGGCCATGGCGTATTAGAACCTTGCACTTTCTCTCCGTATTCGGATGCAGACCTTTTGGGACAGGTGATTCAAGAAAAGCGGACTTGTTTTGTGAGCCAGTTGCCTTCTGGATTTTCTTTTTCAGATCCAAAGCAGGCAAAAATCCATTCGTTCATTGGTGTCCCGCTTCTCTTTAAAGACGATGTCATCGGTGTGTTGGCCGTGGGAAGTGAGACAGAAGGCGATTTCAGCGAAGCGGATGCCCATTTGTTGGAGCAATTCAGTGCAATTTTTATGGATGTGCTTTTTACCTGTCGACACGGTTTAGAAATGGAATTGGAAGGGAAGATTTACAAAATTTTTATGGAATATTTGACACAATTGAAAAATGTTTCGGATTCTCACTCTGCCATTACGTTATTTGTGAATTCGTTGACAAAGCTGTTCTCGTTTGATCGGTTTACCCTGTGTCTCAAACAAGGAGATGAAGGCACCATTCATTTTGTCCATGGTCAATTGGACGGGCTCAATCCTGGGATTCGATTTCCCTTAGAAGAAGGATTAAACGGATGGGTATTGCGGCGAAGTCTGCCTTTGGTTTTGGCAGATATCAGCAGTGGAGAATATCAAAGGCCCAGGTATTTTAAAGGAGAAAACAGCAAACATGGCCTGCGGTCTTTTATTGGAATTCCTCTTGGCCCTAAAGACAATGCATGGGGTTGCTTTTCTCTTGAGAGTCAAAAGCCTGGCCTCTATGGAGAGAAAGCCAAAGAGATATTGAGTCCGTTTGGTGTACTTTTTGAATTGGGATTTGAACGATTGCGTATGTCCGATGGCATTCACGAACTCAAAGGATCCCCACGATCCCTGTAATGACAATCCATCACGAGAATCGCTCTCCTCCCCTGAGTTTTTAATTCCAGTCGCAACATAAAAAGTAGCTCAAGGTGTATGGGTTCTTGGTTTGGATCGATGAGACATACCCACACGATCATTGTGTTCAGACTGGTCTTTGGCAAATTTCGTCCATGAAAGTCACCCTGAACTTGTTTCAAGGTCTCATACAAGGAAAGAGAGATGCTGGAACAAGTTCAGGGTGACCATTTTTTAAATTTGCCAAAGTCTTTTTGCAAAACAGAAGAAAATTTTGTATATTAAAGATGATTTATCAAACGAAAGGAGTTTGTTTTTCTATGGCAAAAGCAAAAACCTTTGCAGACAAAATTGCAAAATCGATGAAGGATTTTCACACCCATTGTCCTCAATGTGGAGAGGCTTTGATTCCGATTGAGCTGGTCACCTCTGAATATTCAGAAAGAACAAATTCATGGCGTTTTAACAAACGATTTGTGACCATGTGCAAATGTAACGAAAAAGAAATTATTCAATAAAAATGCCTCGTATTTTGTTGGCCACGCAAAATTTGGACAAGGTCAAAGAAATTCGATCGATTTTGGGACTCAATGGGTGGGAGATCTTCAGTTTAAGAGATTTTCCTCAATTTCCTCCTATTGAGGAAGATGGTGCCAGTTTATTGGAAAATGCACAAAAAAAGGCAAGGATGGCACATCAATGGACCGGCATGCTGAGTCTGGCCGATGATACAGGTCTTGAAGTCGATGCATTAAACGGCGCGCCGGGTGTGTATTCGAGTCGTTTTGCCGGAGAAACTGCCACGTATCAAGAGAACATCCAAAAATTACTTCACCTGTTAGAAGGGGTTCCGGAATTCCTCCGTACTGCCCGATTTCGGTGCGTCGTGGATATCACAGATGGGATTCAAGAGGCCCATGTGGAAGGCGTGTGCGAAGGCTCCATTCTTTCGGAATGTCGAGGAGAAGGAGGATTTGGATACGATCCTGTGTTTTATGTCCCAGAAATAGGCAAAACATTTGCGGAAATGACATTGGAAGAAAAAAACGCCATCAGTCATCGGGGCAAAGCGTTTCGAAAAGCAGTGGAAATCGTAAAAAATTGGTATCCAAATCGGGGCGTAGCGCAGTCCGGGTAGCGCACCTGCTTTGGGAGCAGGGGGTCGTGAGTTCAAATCTCACCGCCCCGACAAAAAGGCTTGAGGATTGGTCCTTAAGCCTTTTTTATATGCCCGAAAATCGAGCGATGGATTCGATTTTGTAATTTTTTTGATCGTAGTGGGTTTCAATTTGAGAAGTTTCTGTATATGGAGGGAGAGACAGAGGCAAGAATTTTATTTTCTTAATTCTTTTTTAAACAATGGGTTAGACAATAAAATGAATTCTCGAAATATATGGCATAGTATTTGTACTTTGAAATTTGGAAAATTTTTATAGGGATTTTTTATTCAATTTTATAGGAATTTATAGGAAGGTATTCGGATGGATGGTAAACAAGTGAAAGCACTCCGGATGCTTTTGGGGCTTACTCAGGAAGAATTTGCCCATCGTCTTGGAGTGACCCTGTGTACTGTGAATCGATGGGAGAATAACAAAGTCGTTCCCAGCCGGTTGGCCATTTTGCAGTTGCAACGATTGGCCTCCGAATATCAAAAAGCCGAAGGGTTCTCAAATCAACGAGAAAACAGTTGAGCCAGCCCGTTGGAAAATTCGAATACGGGGGAAATATGCGAATCAAAAAAAACGATACAGGAGATCGGATGGAAATTTTGGTGGTGGAAGATAGCCATACCCAGGCAGAACAACTTCGGCATGTCTTAGAAACCCACGGCTACAAAGTCGCTGTGACTTATAATGGAGAAGAAGCATTAAAATATCTCAAAAAAACCAAGCCCACCATTGTCATTAGTGATGTCATGATGCCGGGGATTGACGGTTATGAATTGTGTCGCCAGATCAAGCACCTCGATGGTTTTCAATCTTTACCCGTGATTCTTTTGACCCAGCTTTCCAGTCCCCATGACATTATTCGGGGTTTGGAATGTGGGGCAGACCATTTTATCACCAAACCGTACAATAAAGAGTATCTCCTTTCGCATATTCAATACATTGTAATAAATCGTCAACTGCGGAAAAGTTCCATGTCCGATTTAGGAATCGAAATTTTCTTTGCAGGACAAAAGCATTTTCTCACTTCGGATCGGATTCAAATTCTCGATTTACTTTTTTCCACGTATGAAGCGGTGATGCAAAAAAATTACGAATTAGAGCAGACCAATCAGAAGCTCCAGAAATCGCTCGAAACCATTAAGCGACTCAGCGGATTGATTCCGATTTGTTCCCGGTGCAAAAAAATTCGGAATGATAAGGGGTATTGGCAACAACTTGAAGTCTATCTCAAAGAACATTCGGATGCAGAATTTACCCATGGATTGTGTCCGGATTGTGAGAAAGTCCTTTACAATGTGCGCGTACGAGGCACTTCGAAAAGCCCCAAAGGGAATGAGAAGAAATAATTTTATGAACAAGTGGATGAAGATTTGAATCCAGGTGGTGATGATGAAAAGTAAAAAATTGGTATGGCTTGGAAGCGGTTTTGTTTTTCTATTTATTGTATTCATTTTTTTGATCTTTTCGTTTTTCATTTCTCCGATAAAAATTTTTTCCGTCGATATTCGAATTCTTCTCTCGGGATTGGGTGCTTTGGGGACTCTTTTTCTTTTTTGGGCGACTTTCCGAAAAGATCTTCGTCCCTTTTCCCGGATTATCCAATTAGGTAAAAATATTGCATTCGAAGATATTCCTCAATTAAACAATGCAGTCATGGAATTGGCCCAGGGGAATCTTTCCGTTCAGTATCAGGTCCGTTCCAAACCCATCCCTCCTGTCCCAGATTCTGAATGGACTTCGCTTATTCAAATCATGAATCAGTTGGTTCATAGCCTCCACGGACTTTCTCTTGAGTTTAATGCATTGACCGATGTGCCTTGTAAGCGATTGTGTTATGTCGGCGCAGATTCGTTTCTCGAAGGAAGGCGATGTGGAGAACTCATGGGTGAAATGCTGGGAGGAAAAGGAGAAATTGCGATTACGACCGGACTTTTTACAGCCACTGGCCTGGAATTGCGTCGAAAAGGATTCCAGAGTATCCTTCGTGAAAAATTTCCAGAGATCCGAGTGGTGGAAGTCTACGAAAACAAAGAAACTCCAGAAATTGCGTATCAAAAAACCAAGGAAGTTTTGGAAAAATATCCCCATCTCAAAGGAATTTATGTCACGGAAGGGGCCACTCCTTTTGCAGTGGCCAAAGCAGTGGCAGACGCAGGTCGTGGAGGTAAAATCGTTCTCATTGGTCATGATTTGACCGAGGAAACCGCGGAGTGGATGGATAAAAATGTCATTTCCGCGACGCTCGGTCAGGATCCTTTTACACAAGGCCATGATCCTGTCATTCATCTGTTCAATCATTTGGTTGCTGGGTGGCAACCTCCTGTACCCCGGCTTTTGACCCACATGGAAGTCATGACCCCGGAAAATCTTCATTTGTTCTGGGCAAAAGGAAAAGGGATCATGCAATCCGAAATGAGTTCTCAGCGTTTGGCCAGACCTGTGGAAAAGACTCCAGAAAAGCCTTTAAAAATTGCGGTATTGGGTCGAGAAGATTCTTCGTTTTGGATTCCGGTAAAGGAGGGGGTGCTTTCTGCAGCCCAGAAGTTGAAGGAAAAGAATACTATTGTCGAATGGATTGTGCCTGAACAGGCCAGAATCAATAAGGATTTTAGTGTTCAAGTGTATGGGAAAGAGCTTGAACGGTTGGTCGAAGAAGGATACCATGGGATTGCGACTGTGGTGGTGGATCGCAATTTGGTCCCTGTGATTAATCAGGTTGTCGAAAAAGGGATTCCGGTCATTACCTTAAACAGTGAACCTTTGAGTCTCCGGGGGCTTGTCGCAACGATCATGGATCAGGCCCAAAAGCTCATGGGCTTAAGTCAGCAATTGGCTGCCAGTACGGTTCAGGCCAATACCGCGACGAGCCACATTAAGACCACCGTTGGAGAAATTGCCAGAGGAACTTCTTCCCAAAATGATCAAGTCAAACGCACTGAAACCGACCTGGAAGGATTGCTTCTCAATATTGAAAAAGTCAATCATGAGGCAGGGGAAAGCGCAGCTTCTGCAGAAAGTTCCGCCAGTGCAGTGAGTTCCAGTGCAGAAGCCATGGATCGGACTCTGGATGGGATTCGCTCCATTGAGCGGACTGTCGAAGAGACATGGAAAACCGTTTCTGAACTGGCACAACAGTCAGAACGGATTGATATGGTCGTGGATCTCATTGATGATATTGCGTCTCAAGTGAATGTCTTGGCATTGAATGCAGCCATTGAGGCCACCCGAGGAGGAGAGGCTGGAAAAGGATTTATGGTCGTGGCCAATGAAATTCGAAAATTGGCCCGTCGGACTGCAGAAGCCACGCGGGAAGTGACTGAATTGATCGGTGCAGTCCAATCTGGCATTGGGGGAGTTCGCCGATCCATGGAAGAAGGACTGGAAAAAGTGCGCGACTCGGTTCATCTCACGGACAAGGCGAAAGAGACGCTTTCCCAAATTCGACAGTTGGTCGAAGCCAATCGCATTCGAATGAACAAAATCGCGCTGGCCATGGAAGAAATGCAGCGGTTGTCTCACCAGGTCGGCATGGCCATGAGCACGGTCGCGGAGGTCAGCGATCGAAATACACGATCCATTGAAGAAGTGAATATCGCGACCCGACAACTCAATGATCAATTTGCTGGGGTGGCTGCTCTGGCAAGTTCTCTTGAACAGATGGCGCAAAGCCAACAAGAACTTCTTGCCAAATTCAATGTATCCGGAATCAGTGCCTCCATTTCCTCTTCATGAATCTCCGATTCGGGTGGGGGTGTTTGATTTGGGTGGGGTGTTCATTCATGTGGAAATGGATAAAGTATTTGCTTCTCTTGCCAAAAAATTTTCTCTTTCAGAAGAAGCAATGCGGGAAAGCGTTTTGGATCCAGTGCTTCTTGATCTTTATCAAAGGGGGAAAATCTCCAGCAAGGCTTTTTACAGGCAAATTCGAGACAAATTAGGACATTCATTCTCATTCATGAGTTTCTACCGTGCATGGGTGAACATTTTTACCCCCAATACCGAAATGATTGCTTTTTTACACACCATTCGTCCCCATTTCAAATTGATTCTTCTTTCCAATACCAATGTATTACACATTCAATTTCTTGAACGGCACTATTCATTTCTCCAGTTATTTGATCATCGGATTTATTCTTGTGATACAGGATTTTTAAAACCAGAGCCCCCAATGTACCAAATGGCCATAGAGAAAGCCAATGCTTCTCCCAAAGAATGTGTTTTTGTGGATGATACAATGGCCAATGTGGAAGGGGCCCAAAGATTCGGAATGCAAGGGTTTCATTTTACTGACAATACTTCTTTTTTTCAATTTTGGAAAGAAAGAGTAGATTATTCAAGGTTAAAGTAAAGCGGATTTTTCATTTCCCCTCGAAGCGAAACACTATAGTGCAAATGAGGCGCAGTGGATTTTCCTGTATTTCCTGTTAAACCAATGAGATCCCACCGGTTGACCTTTTGTCCTTTTTTTACAAATATTTTTGAAAGATGGCCGTATAAAGTTTCGTACCCAAACCCATGATCGATCACAATGTACATTCCATATCCTTGGTTGGGAACAATTTTTGTATTGACTTCTTTCACAATTCCCGCGGCGGTGGCATATACTTCAGTTCCTGGTTTAATGGAAATATCGATTCCTGGATGAAATTCGATTTTCCCAGTAAAGGGATCCACTCGATTGCCAAAGGAGGAAGAAATCCAGCCTCCTCTCACTGGGAAAACAGAAGGATAATGGGCAATTTCCTGGGTCCGTTGGCTTACTGCTTTTTCCAATTCTTGCGTAGAATATTCGAGTTTTTTGATTTGAAATTCAAGAGAATCTAAATTTTTTGCCAATGGCTGAAGCTCGAGAAATTCAAATAAATTCGAACTGGATTCTGAACGAGTGCCTCCAATCCCATAGTCTATTTCAGGAAGAGAAAGAAATGCAGTGGCCCGGAGTTGCTGATTTCGACGTTGTACTTCTTTCAGGAGAGATTCCAAATGCTGAATACGGTCTTCCCATTTTTGAAGATGCTGGTCGATAAGCTCCATTTTTCTTTTTTCTTCGGATCGATTTTTTTGAGATAAGCGAAAATTTATAATATTCCACAACGAGAATCCGATCAATAAAAAAATGCCCATTCCGAGGATCCCTCCTACAATCCAGTGTTTTGGATTCACTTGGAATGTAGAATAAGAATCCCCTGCTTCATCAATGATGGCGATGATATACTGCTTTTTTCCCATGGTGGTTGCAATAAAATACTTGCAAATTGATTTTTCTTTGATTATAATGTATCACATACTATCTGTGTTAAAAATATAATCAATTCTGGGTGACAAATCAATAGAAATATTGTTTCCTCGAAATGGGTCAATAAGGTTTCATAAAAGGCAGGGGGAAGATGGACACACGTCCCAGAATTCTTGTGGTTGAAGACGAGCAGATTGTTGCAGAAGACATCCGCCGAAGTCTTCTCCGATTGGGGTATGAAGTCGTGGGTGTGGTTTCTACTGGAACAGAGGCTTTACGCCGTGTTCGAACGCTTCAGCCCGATTTGGTCCTCATGGACATTGTGCTTCGCGCCCCTCTCAATGGAATTACTGCGGCCCAAAAGATTCATGAAATGTACGAAATTCCAGTGGTGTATCTTACGGCCTACGATGATGCGGAGACTTTGGAAAGAGCCAAAAAGACTGAACCGTATGGGTATATTCTCAAGCCGTTCGATCAACGAACACTTCAGACCACCATTGAAATGGCTCTTTATAAGCATCGGATGGAAAAAGAGCTTAAAGAAAGAGAAATGTGGTTTTCTACAACGCTTCGAAGTCTTGTAGAAGCGGTGATTGTGACCAATACAAAATCCGAAATTCTATTCATGAATCCACAAGCAGAAAAAATCACTGGTTGGAAATACGATGAAATTGCCTATCGTCCTTTTGATGAGGTTTTCCAAGTGGTAGGTTCGGGGGGTGAGGCAATTCATCCTATCAAAGAAATTTTTCAATCTCGAAAATCCATGAAGTTTCAGGCGGAATGGGTATTGAGAAAGGGGCGCCGGATCCAGGTAGAAATCAACGCTTCTCCGATTCGAGATGAAAAAAGAAAAATGATTGGCGCTGTCTTGGCTTTCGAAGATATTACCCATCGCAAACATACCGAAGAGGCATTGAAACAATCGGAACTGGAAAAGCGGCTGATTCTCTCGAGTGTTTCTGAAAATATCCTGTATTTAGATCCTGCATTTCGGATTCTTTGGGCCAATGAACCGGCGGGTCAGATGGCCGGGGTCGCTCCTGAAAAATTAAAAGGCATGAAATGTTATCGCATTTTTGGGAAAAAGGCGAAACGGTGTGCAATGTGTCCATTGGAGGAAGCTTTGGCCAAAGGCCAAAATACAGAAATGGAAGTCGAAACTTTGGACGGTCGGTTTTGGTTTATCAAAGGCTATTTGGTGAAAGATGAAAAAGACAAGGCCCTTGGCATGGTCGAAGTGATTCAAGATGTGACAGAAAAGAAACGGGTAGAGGAAGCGTTGCAGAAGGAACGCGATTTTGTCCACAATTTGTTGCAAGTTTCTCCTGCGTTTTATGTGGCGTTAAATGGAAAAGGAGAAATCCTTTTGGTCAACGATACTTTTCACAAAGCGTTGAATACGACCCGGGAAGAAATTATTGGGAAAAATTTTGTTTCCTTTCTTATTCATCCTGAAGATCAACGGAATATGTCCATTTTTTTCCGCACACTTATGAAATCACAAGAACCGGTCTCTGTCGAAAGTCGTATTCTCTCGCCTTCTCATCGGGAGATGGTGGTCGATTGGTATGGCCGATCTGTGTATGATAAAAATGGCAAACTGGAATATGCTTTTTTGCTTGGTCTGGACATTACAGAACGAAAATTGGCTGAAAAAGAAAAAGCTCGTATTGAAAATCAATTATTCCGCATTCAAAAGATGGAAGCCATTGGTACTCTCACCGGCGGAATTGCCCATGATTTTAATAATCTGCTCACAGCGATTCGAGGCAGTGCGGAAATGGCCAGCCTACATCTCAATAAAGAGCATCCCAGTTATCGAGAATTGATCGAAATTCAAAATGCAGTGGAACGGGCAAGTACCCTTACCCGTCAGTTGCTTTTGTTCAGTAGCCGTCATCCTACCCGATTTGTCCATTTGGATTTGAATCGGGTGATTTTTGATTTAGAAAAAATTTTAACTCGTTTGTTAGGGGAAGATATTCGGATTGAGATGCATCGGGATTCGTATTTGTGGTCTATTCGAGGAGATCGAGCCACATTGGAACAAGTGATTTTGAATTTGGCTGTAAATGCTCGGGATGCCATGCCCAAAGGAGGGACGCTCACCCTTCGCACAGACAATGTGGTAATTGATGCCAATTATTGTGCGCTATTTCCAGAAGCACGTCCGGGGGAATTTGTGCGACTCGCCATTTCAGATACAGGGACAGGAATCCCCCCGGATGTATTGCCTCACATTTTTGAGCCCTTTTTTACCACCAAGTCCAAGGGAAAAGGAATTGGACTCGGTCTTTCTGTGGTGTATGGTATTGTCCGACAACATTCCGGATGGATTGTGGTCAATAGTATAGTCGGAGAAGGAACCACATTCGAAATTTATTTCCCTGCAGTCAAAGAAAAAGTGCTCCCACAGGAAGAATCGGAATTCTTTTTACCCAGTTCCCTTGAAGCATTAAAAGGCCATGGAGAATCGATTTTGGTGGTGGAAGATTCAGACGGAGTCCGTGAATTTGTGCGCGATGCATTAAAACAACATGGATATCAAGTCTATACTGCGGAAAATGGGAAAAATGCACTTCAGGTGTTTCGTCAATGGAAAAAGAAGATTGCCCTTGTGTTTGTGGATGTGGTATTGCCGGATGAAAACGGCCTTCATCTGATCGAGACATTTTGTCAAGAAAAAACGGATCTGAAATGTTTACTGACCAGTGGATATACAGATCAGAAATCCCAATGGCCTCTCATCCAGCAAAAAAAATATCCTTTTCTCCAGAAACCCTTTAATCTGATCCAACTGCTAAAAGCGGTTCAGTCTGCACTCAGAAAATAAGCGCTTTTATGGGTCTATTGGATTATGGTGAAAATTTTTTTATCTTAATAAAAGTTGGATAAAATTCACATGGGGTGAAAGAATGTCAAAAAATATTTTTTCAAATTTTCGAAAATGGATCCTTTTAGAGAAAACGAAAAATGATTCGTCTTTCAATGGATCTCCTTCTATAGTTGAAAAGTCCATTTCATCGTATTTTGGGATCAACACGTTTAATGATCAAGCGATGCAGGAGCGGTTACCGAAGGACGTGTATTTGAAGTTGCGGGATACGATTCGGAAGGGGGAGAGGCTTGATATAGGGATAGCGAATACAGTGGCACATGCGATGAAGGAGTGGGCATTGAGTCGGGGCGTGACCCATTTTACGCATTGGTTTCAACCGCAGACGGGATTGACAGCGGAGAAGCACGATGCGTTTATAGAGATGGAGGAAGAGGGGAGGGTGTTGGAGCGTTTTCGGGGAGAGCAATTGGTTCAAGGGGAGCCGGATGCGTCCTCGTTTCCGAGTGGAGGGATGCGGACGACGTTTGAGGCGCGAGGGTATACGATGTGGGATCCGTCCAGTCCTGCGTTTATCATGGAAGGGCCGAGGGGAGGGATTTTGTGTATTCCTTCGGTTTTTATTAGTTACAATGGGGAAGCGTTGGACAAGAAGACGCCGTTATTGCGTGCGATGGATGCGATTTCTCGTTCTGCGTTGCGGGTGTTGCGGTTATTTGGGAATACCCGAGCGACTCGGGTGATTACGACAGTGGGGGTAGAGCAAGAGTTTTTTTTGATTGACAGGGCGTTTTATTATCTTCGTCCGGATTTGCGGATTACGGGACGGACGCTGGTGGGCGCATTTCCTCCGAAAGGGCAGCAATTGGAGGATCATTATTTTGGTTCGATCAAGGAGCGGGTATTGGCATTTATGCAAGATGCGGAGTTTGAGCTTTACAAGTTAGGAGTTCCGATCAAGACTCGGCACAATGAGGTTGCTCCGCATCAATACGAGATTGCCTCGCATTTTGCAGAGGCGAATGTGAGCGCGGATCGGAATCATTTGATGATGGAGATGCTTCGGAAAGTGGCCCATCGCCACGGGCTTGCGTTGTTGCTTCACGAAAAGCCATTTTTAGGGATCAATGGGAGCGGGAAGCACAACAATTGGTCCATGGCAGATTCAGAGGGGCACAATTTGTTAGATCCAGGGAAGACGCCAGAGGAGAATTTGCAATTTCTTGTATTTCTTGTGGCTGTGGTTCGTGCGGTATATGCGCATGGGGATTTGCTTCGGGCGAGTGTGGCTTCGGCGTCGAATGATCATCGGTTGGGGGCCAATGAGGCACCTCCAGCGATCATGTCGGTTTTTCTTGGGGAGCATCTCACGCACATTTTAGAGGCCATTCAGAGAGGGGAAGTGGCAAAGGCGACCTCCAAACGGATTATTGATTTGGGGATTGCGAAATTGCCCTTGATTCATCAGGATTTGACAGATCGGAATCGGACTTCTCCATTTGCGTTTACAGGGAACAAATTTGAGTTTCGTGCCATTGGTTCATCTGCTTCGGTTTCGTTACCGAATACGGTGTTAGGTGCAGCAGTGGCAGATTCTTTGGACATATTGGTGGATGAGATTGAGGCGAAAATGGCGGATGGCATGGGATTAAATGATGCAGTTTTGGGAGTGTTGAGGAAACATATTCAGGCCATTATGCCTGTGGTGTTTAATGGGAACAATTACAGCAAGGAGTGGGAAGAAGAGGCAGGCCGTCGAGGGCTTTCGAATCTGAAGACCACGCCGGAGGCGCTGAATGCGTTTGTGGATCCGAAGCACATGGAGATGCTGATTCGGCAGAAGGTATTTAGTCAGGAGGAGATAGAAGCGAGGTATTATACCAAGTTGGATCAATACATTAAGACCATTGAGATCGAGGTGGATACATTAAGCGACATGGTGAGATGCCAAGTGATTCCTTGTGCGATTTCCTATCAGAATCGGCTTTTAGAGGGGGTGAAAGGGTTAAAGGGATTGGATTCGATTTTTAGTCCCACGGAGTATCCGTGTCAGTTGGAGAGGTTGACCGAGCTTGTGCGATTGATAGAGACGCTGGACAAGAAGAATAAGGAGATGGAACATGCGTTGGCCCGTTCTGAATCGGTCGCAGATCTTTCCCAAAGGGCCAAACAGATTGCAGGGGAAGTGATCCCGCTCATGGGGGAAGTGCGAAAATATGTGGATACATTGGAATTGGTGGTCGATGACGAACTCTGGCCTCTCCCCAAATATTCTGAAATGCTCTTTATAATGTAGAATATGGATTGGAAAAATGGCTCAGACTATTCTGTCTTTAATTTTTTTATTTTAAATTAAATAATATAAAAACGCTTTTCCGCGCCGAGCCGTTGTAAGGAGAGGAGGTTTATATGAAGAAGCATTTCATTTGGGTTTTGGCAGTATGGTTGCTTTTAGGAGCAATCGCAGTAGGGGCTCAAGAAAACAAACTTGGACTTGGGTTGGTATTCAAACAATCTCTATGGAGCCTTCTTAGGGAGATAGAGGGAACGATTGGCTTTGAAGCGGACATTCCCTCTCTTCCACCGAGTATCATTGATGTGCCCATGATTTTTGGAAATTTGAAATTGGAGCCGGAATTCGGTTTATTACTGGCCTCGGAAAAGGAAAAAGGGGTGGGGGAATTAGGACCGGATGATACCTATGAGACATCCACAAAATCCACTGCGCTTCGATTGGGATGTGGTGTATTTGTTTATAAACCTGTAAATAAAGTGAGTTTCTATTACGGTGGCCGAGTGGGAATTGTCCGAACTTCTAATGTACTAGAGAGAGATTATAAACTGAGTACACGAAAAGATGAGGAGTATGAAGAGAAAACTTCTCGAACCAATTTTTATCTTGGCCCTGCCATTGGTGCAGAATATTGGATTGGGGAACATTTCAGTGTGGGAGGAGAGGCACAGCTAATATACACAAAATATGGAGAACCTAAACTAGAGTTAGATGGGGAAGAGATAGAAAATGGAGCAGGTGAATCTTCTCGTTCTCTTTTAAATACGCAATACATGTTTGTCTTACGGTGGTATTTTTAGTCAATCATTTTCCTGGCGCGGAAAAGCAAAGGCCTTGTTGAATACAAGGCCTTTTTATTTTTGGCTTGACATCATTTTTCCGATTGTCTAAACTGTAGTGAAAAAAATTGATGGAGGAAATCATGAAGCATTTTCGCATTTTGGTGATGGTGTTTTCTTTCCATTGGGCCATTGCCCTTTTTTCCGGCTCTTTTTCTTCAGAAGAAATCGAAGCCAAAGTGGATTCATTCCTTTCCAGAATGAGCTTGACAGAGAAAATTGGTCAAATGTGCCAAGTGGTATTGGGTCAAGAGGGGCTTTCTTCAGCCATTCAGGACCGGATTCGAAAAGGAGAAATAGGTTCTTTTATCAATGTAGAAGATTTCAACACCCGGAAAGCACTTCAAAAGCTCGCAGTGGAAGAAAGTCCTCACGGAATTCCGTTTCTTTTTGGCCGGGATGTCATTCACGGGTATCGGACCGTGTTTCCCATTCCGCTCGGTCAATCCTGTTCCTGGAATCCTATGCTCATTGAAAAAGCAGCGCGCATTGCAGCCCTGGAGGCTTCCTCGGATGGCATTCATTGGACATTTGCACCCATGCTCGACATTACCCACGATCCTCGATGGGGCAGGATTGCAGAAACTTTGGGTGAGGATCCGTTTCTTGCCTCGGTTTTGGGAAGTGCCATGGTCCGTGGATTTCAGGGGAGCGATCTTTCCAGCCCGGACGCGATTTTGGCTTGTGCCAAACATTATGTGGGTTATGGTGCAGCAGAAGGCGGAAGAGATTACAACACCACTTGGATTCCAGAGATTCAATTGCGAGAGGTATTTCTTCCCTCCTTTCATTCTGCTGTGAAAGCAGGAGTCGCCACCGTGATGAGTGCGTTTAATGATTTGAACGGCATTCCTGCGTCTGGCAATGCGTTTATTCTCCGTCAAATTTTGAAGGCAGAATGGCAATTTCAGGGTTTTGTGGTGAGCGATTGGGAAGCCATTCAAGAAATGATTGCCCACACGTATTGTGAAGACACTCGAGACGCAGCTCAAAAAGCCATTGAAGCGGGAGTCGACATGGAAATGGTCAGCTCATGTTATGCCCGGCATCTCGAAACGTTGGTGAAAGAAGGCATTGTTCCAAAAACGCTGATAGAGGACGCAGTTCGCCGAATTTTACGCATGAAATTTCAGAAAGGCCTTTTTGAGCATCCATTTCCAACTTCTCAAGATCCATCGCGGTTTCTTCATCCCGAGCATCTCGCTGTGGCCAAAGAATTGGCTCTCCAGAGTCTTGTATTATTAAAAAATGAAAATGGGGTTCTTCCCCTTTCCAAGTCCATTCGGAAAGTGGGGATTGTAGGCCCTCTGGCAAATGATCCCCTTGCGCAATTGGGGTGTTGGGCTCCGGATGGTCGAAAAGAGGATGTGGTGACGCCAGTGTCTGCCATTCGGCTTCTCTTGGGAGAAGATCGGATGGTGTATGTCCCTGGGCTTCGGTCTATCCGAGACACTGAAACATCCGATTTTTCCAAAGTCCTTAAAGTTCTGGAAAATTGTGAGGTGATTTTGGCTTTTGTGGGAGAGGATCATGAGATGAGTGGAGAAGCGACAAGCCGGGCCTCTCTCGATTTGCCTGGAAAACAGGAAGAATTGATCCTTGCCTTGGCCCAAACCGGCAAGCCCATCGTGATGATCGTCATGGCAGGGAGACCGTTGACATTCGGAAAACTCATTCCCAAAGTCCAGGCCATTCTCTACGCATGGCATCCTGGAACCATGGGCGGGCCTGCCATTGCGGATGTGTTGTTCGGTCAGAAATCTCCCTCAGGCAAACTCACGGTTTCTTTCCCACGATCCGTAGGTCAAATCCCAGTGTATTACAATCATAAAACCACAGGCAGACCGCCAAGGCCTTTTCCTTCCAAAGCTACATTTCTCAGTCCGCTTCATTTCGATTCCAAATACATTGATCTTGATTTTACTCCTCAATTTCCATTTGGCTACGGACTTTCTTACACGGAGTTTCAGTATGCTGATTTAAAATTATCTGCTTCTATGATTCGCATGACAGACACTCTCAAAATTTCTGCCAAAATTACCAATGTAGGAAAAAGGCCAGGGGATGAAATTGTCCAATTGTACGTTCGGGATTTGGTGGGGAGTGTCACCCGTCCTATAAAGGAACTCAAGGGATTTCAACGGATTTCTTTGAAACCTGGAGAATCGCAAGAAGTGCATTTTTCTCTCACTGCCGAGGATTTGGCATTTTGGAACAAGGACATGGAATTTCGAGCTGAACCGGGCCATTTTGATGTATGGGTAGGTCCCAATTCTGTCCAAGGATTACAGGGAGAGTTCAAACTTATTCCTTAAGAGGAAGAAAGACGTTTCTCGTTCATGAAATTGCGTGTAAATCCATTTTAAACCGGTCTGCCATTCCAGGAATTGATTATGCAGTGAATCCCTACACTGGATGTGGCCATGGCTGTGTGTATTGCTATGCCCGGTTCATGGCCAAATATACTTCTCATCGCATGCCTTGGGGTACATTTTGCGATCCAAAAATAAATGCGGTTGAAGTCTTGGAAAAACAGATTCGCAAAACTCCTCCGGGGCTTGTTTGTCTCTCCACTGTCACGGATCCGTATTCCCCAGTTGAAACAAAATACAAACTCACAAGGCAACTCCTCGAAGTGTTTTCCCGTTCGTCTTTTTCCATTTCCATTCTCACCAAATCCGATTTGATCCTACGAGACCTTGACCTGCTCAAAAAATTTTCCCACGATCGAATCGAAGTGGGGTTCAGTATCAATACTTTGGATGAACAGGTTCGTTTTGCATTTGAACCCGGTGCACCCCCGATTCAACGGAGACTCGCTGCGCTTCGAAAACTCCATGCAGAGGGAATTCGGACTTGGGTATTCATTGCACCCATGCTTCCCATTTTTAACGAAAAAAATGTACAGCCCTTTATGGAAAAAATGTGCGCCCATACAGACACGATTTTGTTTGATCGCCTCCATATTAAATGTGGCAATTGGGCTTCCATTTCAAAGGCCCTTTCTCGATATTTTCCTTTTTGGCTCCAAGCGTGGAAAAAGATTCTGTTTTCTCCTGACGAAGCAGAGGCGTATTATTCTTGGATTGAAGACACAATTCTGACTTTTGGAAAAATAAAAGGAATTTTGGTCGAATCTGCATAAAATTCCTTGACAATCAGGAAAATTCTGTGTAATATAGTGCCCGAAAATTTGGGGGTATTTTCATTGAAAAAAATCAAGTCTCAATTGATGGACAAACAAGGCATGTCCCGCACTTTGCAGAGGCTTACCCACGAAATCCTCGAGCGAAACAAAGGATGTGATCCATTGGTTTTTGTGGGGATTCGCAATCGTGGGGACATTTTGGCCAAACGGTTTCAAAAATTGATTGAAACCATTGAGGGAAGAGCGGTTCCTCTAGGGGTCTTGGATATCACGTTGTATCGAGACGATTTTGAACGGCTTCATCCCAGTCCAGTGGTACAAGAAACGGATATTACCTTTGACATTACGGATAAAACCGTGATTTTGGTGGACGATGTACTCTACACAGGAAGGACCGTTCGGGCAGCACTGGATGCTTTAATGGACTTTGGAAGGCCTGCCTGTATTCAATTGGCGGTTTTGGTGGATCGAGGCCATCGGGAATTGCCCATCAAAGCAGATTATGTGGGTATGGTCATTTCGACGGGTCTGCAGGAGCAAGTGGAAGTGCATTTAGAAGAAGTGGATGGAGAAGACGGAGTGTATTTGGTGAGTGCTCAAAGAGGATAATATGGAGCTTCGCACTCGGCATCTTTTGGGATTAGAAGGAATGAAAAAAGAAGAAATTCTTCTCATTTTAGATACTGCAGATTCTCTCAAACCCATTCTCGATCGGCCGATTCCAAAAGTCCCCACTCTGCGAGGGAAAACGATTGCGAATTTGTTTTACGAACCTTCGACCCGGACACGGTTTTCTTTCGAATTGGCTGAAAAACGGCTTTCTGCAGATACCATTAGTTTTTCCACAGGATCTTCCAGTGTCATGAAGGGGGAGACACTCAAAGATACAGCGAAAAATCTGGCTGCGATGAAAGTCGATGCAGTGGTGATTCGGCATTCTTCTGTCGGTGCAGCCCATTTTTTGGCCAATTGTTTGGATGCGTGTGTCATCAATGCAGGGGATGGAACCCATGAGCATCCCACGCAAGCACTTCTTGACATGATGACCATTCGAGAGAAATATGGCACGCTTGAGGGCAGAAAAGTTGCGATCATCGGCGATATTGCGCATAGTCGAGTGGCCCGCTCGAATATTCATGGGTTAAAAACCATGGGCGCAGAAGTGGGAGTTTGTGGACCCACCACGCTTTTGCCCATGTATATCGAAGCGCTCGGAATTCAAGTCTATCCTCGCATCGAAGATGCCTTGGAAGATGCAGAAGTGTTTATTATTCTCCGAATTCAACTGGAACGCCAGAAAAAAGGTCTCTTCCCTTCTCTTCGGGAATACCGTGCCCTTTTCGGAATGACCAAAGAACGGTTTCGTGCTTTAAAGAAAGACATCACAATTCTTCATCCAGGCCCTATCAATCGGGGGATTGAAATCGATAGTGAAGTCGCAGATAGTTCTAAATCCGTGATTTTGGATCAGGTCAAAAATGGAGTTGCAGTTCGAATGGCTGTGTTGTACCTGTTGATGAGCAAGGGGCAAAAAATGGAGAGGAAAGGGGATGGATAAATTCCCGATTGAAAAGGGGACGCTTCTCCTGCGGCCGGGGAGAGTCTTTGATCCCCGAGTCAACCTAGATCGAGTGGCAGATCTTTTGATTGTCGATGGGAAGATTGCCAAAATAGGTCCGAAAGCAGGAGAGGGATTCGAAGGCGAAGTCGTGAATTTACCGGGTGCAGTGATTGTCCCTGGTTTTTTCGATATGCATGTCCATCTCAGAGAGCCCGGACGAGAAGACGAAGAGACAATCGAATCCGGATGTCTTTCTGCTGCTGCAGGTGGATTTACTGAAATCGCGTGCATGCCCAATACCCAACCGCCCATAGACGAACGAAGTCGGGTGGAATTTGTTCTGGATCGGGCAAAAAACCAATTGGTCACTGTTCATCCCATTGCGGCAGTGACCAAGGGTCAACAGGGGGAAGAACTGACAGAAATGGCGGATTTGATCGAGGCAGGCGCAGTGGCTTTTTCGGATGATGGAAGGCCCATTGACCGGGCAGTGGTTCTTCGGCGGGCATTGGAATATTTAAAAATGTTTTGCCGGCCTCTCATTTCTCATTGTGAAGATTTGAGCCTTTCCGAAGGGGGAATGATGAACGAAGGGGTGGTGTCTGCCGTTCTCGGATTTCAGGGAATTCCTCCTTTAAGCGAAGAAAGTGGGGTGGTTCGAGATCTTTTAATTACGGAATATACAGGGGGGGTCATTCACATTGCCCACGTTTCTACCGCTCGTGCAGTGCGTTGGATTCGGGAGGCCAAGGCCAGAGGCGTGAAAGTCACTGCGGAGACGTGTCCTCATTATTTGGTGCTTACCGAGGAAGCAGTGCGCTCCTTTGATCCAAATACCAAAATGAATCCTCCTTTACGAACCGAATCGGATTCAAAAGCACTTTGGGAAGCATTAAACGATGGGACGTTGGATGTGCTCGCCACAGATCATGCCCCGCATTCTGATGAAGAAAAAGACATGGAATTTCAATCCGCCCCTTTTGGCATCATTGGACTTGAAACTGCAGTGGGGATTCTGTTGACTTATGGGGTACATCAAGGTCGCATGAAACTCAATGAGCTTGTGTATCGTATGGCCATTGCGCCTCGAAAAATTCTGGGCATTCCAGAGAATCTCATTCAAGAGGGGGCTAAAGCCAATCTCACTTTTCTTCAATTGGATTTGGAATGGCAAGTGGATAAAAATCGTTTTTTTTCAAAATCCCGAAATACGCCTTTTCATGACTGGAAACTCAAAGGAGCTCCAATTGGAGTGTATAACAATAAAAAATTGTTTCTTCATCCAATGTTTTTAAACAAGGGAGGGAACCGCCATTGATTACACCGTATGTACCCAAAGAAGTTTTTCTCACCAATGGGGTGGGACGAGATCGGGAGAAGCTGAGAAGCTTTGAAATGGCTTTGCGAGACGCAGGGATTGCACATCTCAACTTGGTCCGGGTGTCAAGCATTTTTCCGCCGCATTGCAAGCTCATTCCAAAAGAAAAAGGCCTAAAAAAGCTTAAAGCCGGCGCCATCACGTTTTGTGTGATCAGTGATAATGCGACCAATGAACCGCACCGGCTTGTGGCTGCTTCCATTGGCATTGCCATTCCCAGGGATCCAAGTAAATACGGTTATCTTTCTGAGCATCATGCATTTGGACAAACCGATCGAATCGCAGGAGATTATGCAGAAGATCTTGCGGCCAGTATGTTGGCAACGATTCTTGGCCTTCCGTTTGATCCGGACAAGAGCTGGAACGAATCCAAAGAATATTGGAAAATCAGTGGAGAAATCGTGACCACTCGAAATGTGGTACAAAGTGCCATTGGCCATAAAGATGGCCTTTGGACCACAGTGGTGGCTGCTGCGGTATTTATATGAGTCCTTCCCCACATTTTCAAATTCTCGGTCCAAAACATAATTTTTTAGGAATCGATTCTTCAGGGGGATGGGAAGAATCCGAAGTGGTGGTCGTGCCTGTTCCTCTCGAAAAAACAACGACGTATTTAAAAGGGACTGCCAAAGGTCCTTTTGCATTGCTTTCTGCTTCTCATCAGGTTGAACTGTTCGACGAAGAACTCGAGAGAGAAACATATCGCCAGGGGATTGTCACTTTAAGTCCACTTCGTTTTCCTAAATCTCAAGAAAAAGCACTTTCACTCATTGAATCTACGATAGAATTACTTCTTCGTAATAAAAAGTGGCCTTTCCTTATCGGTGGTGAACATACCCTCACCGTGGGAGCAATCCGAGCATTTTCTCGAATCTATAAAAATCTTTCCGTGCTTCATTTTGATGCCCATGCAGATCTTCGGAACTCGTACGAAGATTCTCTGTATAACCATGCGTGTGTCATGGCCAGGGTCAAGGAAATGTGTTCCTTTGTGAGTGTGGGAATCCGTAGTCTTTCTTCGGAAGAAGCCTCTCTCATTCAAAAAGAGCACCTTCCAGTGTATACGATGCAAAAAATGCAGAAAGAAAAAGATTGGCAGGCCAAATCTCTTTCTCAGCTCACGGACACTGTATATATTACTCTGGATCTGGATGTATTCGACCCATCGATTCTTCCCACTGTAGGAACTCCAGAACCTGGAGGAATGGGATGGTTTGAGCTTCTCGAGTATCTTCAGAAGGTTTTTCACGAAAAGCATGTGGTGGGCATGGATGTGGTCGAGTTGTGTCCATTACCGGGCATGGAATATGGGTTTTTTACAGCTGCAAAATGGGTGTATCGGATGATTGGGTATCACTATCTTGGAAAATGATACAAATTTTCTGGGATAAACCTTGACAAAGGATCGTTTTTTGATTATCTTTCAATTTAATGAATTTTTTCATTGAATCAATTTTTATTTGGAGGGTGAATCATTTTGAAAACGACATTTTCTCCTATTCAACAAGCGGATCGGAAGTGGTTTTTAATCGATGCCAAGGGTCAGGTATTGGGCCGAGTGGCCAGTCGTGTGGCTTTTTTGCTGATGGGAAAGCACAAACCCACATATGCTCCCCATTTGGATATGGGAGACCATGTCATTGTGATCAATGCGGATAAAATCCGGGTCACGGGACGAAAATTTTCATTAAAAAAATACACTCGGTATAGCGGATATCCAGGTGGCTTGAGAGTGATGGAATTTCATCAAGTTTTCCGAAAGTATCCGGAACGTGTGCTTTTGCATGCTGTGAAGGGCATGTTGCCTAAAACACAATTGGGAAGACGGATGCTTCGGAAATTAAAAGTCTATGCAGGAACCGAACATCCGCACACTGCACAAAAACCTGAGATTGTACCTTTGAATTGAGGATGAGAAATCGATGAAACCAACAGGCATTTATGCGACAGGCAGACGAAAAACTTCCGTCGCCCGGGTATGGCTTTTTCCGGGTACAGGAAAGATTACAGTCAATGGGAAGGATTTATTAGACTATTTTGGCCGTCGCACGCTGGACATGATCATTCGCCAGCCTTTCCTCGTGACAGGAACCGAAGGTCAATACGATGTTCGAGCCACAGTGAAAGGGGGCGGACTCAGTGGTCAGGCAGGTGCGATGTTGCTTGGGATTGCCCGGGCATTGGTCAAGATGAATGAGGAATTTCGAAGAGGACTTCGAGAAAAAGGTTTTCTCACCCGGGATCCTCGAATGAAAGAACGTAAGAAATATGGCCAACCCGGAGCTCGAAAGCGATTCCAATTTTCGAAACGTTAATTTTTTGGATATTGTATCGTCTCAAATACACACATTCTCCGACTTTCAAATGGGTGCCAGGGTATTTTTCCTTGGTTGTTTGAAAGGAGAACGAGAATGGAGGTTTAACCCATTTTTTAAGGAGTAATTCATGCCTGAAATTACATTACAGCAATTGCTTATGGCAGGGGCGCATTTTGGACATTTGAAACGGCGCTGGAATCCCAAAATGAAGCCGTACATCTTTATGGAGCGAAGCGGGATTTATATTATCGATTTAAATAAAACGCTTACTTGCTTGCTCGAAGCCTGTAAGGTGATTTCTCAAATAGTCCAAAAGGGAGAAGCCATTCTTTTTGTTGGCACAAAAAAGCAGGCGAGAGATATTATCAAAGTGGAAGCAGAGCGATGTGGCATGCCTTATGTGACTGAACGGTGGATGGGAGGAACCCTGACCAATTTTAGTACAATCAAGAAAAGTATCAAACATCTCAAAAATCTCGAGAAAATGGCCACGGATGGCACCTACGATCATCTTCTCAAAAAAGAAATCCTGGCAATTGAACGAGAAAAAGAAAAATTGGAACGAAGTCTTGGTGGAATTAAAGAGATGTCCCATTTGCCAGGCGGACTTTTTGTGGTCGATACCAAAAAAGAAGCCATTGCGGTCGCTGAGGCAAACCGTTTGTTGATTCCGGTGTTTGGCATTGTCGACACCAATAGTGATCCAGATCCTATTGATTATCCAATTCCTGCCAATGACGATGCATTTAAATCCATTAGTCTCATTGTGCATACCGTTGCAGATGCCATTATTGAGAGTAAACCCAAAGAACAATCCGAATTCGAAAGCACTTTTTCTTCTGAAAATGTTCCTTCAGTCGAAAAGACAGATATGAATGAATCATAACAGAGGAGTTCTTCATGTCAATTTCTGCAGAGACAGTAAAATCGCTCCGTGAGATGACCGGAGCCGGAATGATGGATTGTAAAGAAGCTTTGATTCAATGCAATGGCGATATTGAAAAAGCCATTGAATATCTCAGAAAAAAAGGAATGGCCTCTGCCCAGAAGCGGATGGGTCGAGATACCAAAGAAGGGGTGATTTATTCTTATATCCATCCGGGAAATCGATTGGGCGTTTTGGTAGAAGTCAATTGTGAAACGGATTTTGTGGCCAAGACGGAAGATTTTCAGAAATTTGCACGAAATATTGCGATGCAAATCGCAGCCACCAATCCGGTCGCGGTGAATCGAGAAGGCGTTCCCCAGGAAGTCATTCAAAAAGAAATGGAAATTTTTCGAGCTCAGGTTCAGGATTCTAAAAAACCAGAAAATGTGATTGAAAAAATTGTCCAAGGGAAGCTCGAGAAATTTTTCCAGGAAGTGGTTCTTCTGGAACAGAGTTATGTCCGTGATCCTGGAAAAACTGTACAGGAATACCTGCTCGAAGTTTCAGGAAAATTGGGAGAAGCCATTTCAATCCGACGTTTTGTTCGGTTTCAATTGGGGGAATAATGTCTCCTGCTCCAAGCCCCATTTACCAGCGGGTTTTACTGAAACTCAGTGGGGAAGCACTTCGCTTAAATCGTGAGTTGGAAATTGACCCCTCGGTGGTGCGTCGAATTGCCCGGGAAATCAAAGAAGTGCAAGAAATGGGAGTGCAGATGGGCATTGTGATTGGCGGTGGAAATATTTTTAGAGGCCTTTCTGCCAGTGCCAGGGGAATGGATCGGGTCACTGCAGATTACATGGGCATGCTTGCCACTGTGATCAATGCGCTTGCTCTGAAAGATTTTCTCGAAAAGGAAGGGGTTCCCACCCGGGTCATGTCTGCACTCCGGATTGAAGCCATGGCAGAACCGTTTATTCGAGGTAGGGCAATTCGACATCTCGAAAAAGGCAGGGCAGTGATTTTTGCAGGAGGCACAGGAAATCCATATTTTACCACAGATACGGCAGCGGCATTGCGGGCCATTGAAATCTCTGCTCAGGCCATATTAAAAGGCACCAAAGTGGATGGGATTTACAATGCAGATCCCATGCAATATCCGGATGCAGTACGATATGATGAAATCACGTATGCGGAAGTGATCGAAAAACAGCTCGGGGTGATGGATGCCACTGCCATTACCTTTTGTCGGGAGAATCACATTCCGATTCTTGTGTTTAAGTTGCTTGAGCATGGGAATCTTAAGCGCGTCATTACTGGAGAAAAAGTTGGTTCCATTGTTCGGGAGAATGCCCATGATTGATGAAGTGCTTAAAGACACAAAAAGCCGAATGGAAAAGAGCATTGCATCCACTCAGATCGAACTCAATCGCATTCGCACTGGAAGAGCCAGTTTGGCGCTTCTCGATACGGTTCGTGTCAATTATTATGGAAATCTCGTTCCATTAAAACAGGTGGCCAATCTGGCCATTCCAGAGCCTCGTTTAATTACCATCCAGCCTTGGGATAAAAATTTGTTAAGTGAAATTGAAAAGGCTATTCTCAAGGCTGATCTTGGAATTACACCGACCAACAATGGTCACATGATTCGGTTGCCCATCCCCCCTCTGACCGAAGAGCGTCGAAAAGAGCTCGTGCGGTTGGTGCATCAATTGGGTGAAGAGGGCCGAATTGCGGTGCGGAACATTCGTCGGGACGCCATTGAGCAACTCAAAAAGCTTCAAAAGGAAAAAAAGATTTCTGAAGATGATGAACGGCTCGGAGAACAGAATGTTCAGAAAGCCACTGACGAATATATCAAAAAAATTGATCAGGCCATCAAGGCAAAAGAAGCAGAAATCATGGAGGTATAGAAAGCAATTTCAATGCCTTCATGACGCCCCGTTTTTCTACATTCCATAGTTGTATTAAATCGAGGTATATATAACACATTCAATATAAGACATAGGGAATGAAGTCTCCCTCATAAATGCCGGTTGGCTGATGACTTCTACGGAATCCACTTATTATGAAAGGAGACTTCGATGGTAGAAATTTATCTTATCGCTACGATATGGTTTGCATTAGCAATTTTTGCCACTATTTTAGCCAATCATCTCAAAGTTTCCATGGCTTTAATGGAAATTTGTATTGGAGCAGTTGCAAGTTACATCGCTTCAAATCTTTGGGGTCCCGATTTATTAAAAGCAGATTCTGAATGGCTAAAATTCATCGCAGGTTCTGGTGCAATCATCTTGACATTTTTAGCAGGAGCTGAACTGGATCCTGTTTCATTTAAAGCCAAAATAAAAGAATCCTCAGTCATTGGACTTATTGGTTTTTTAGCGCCATTCATCGGCTGTACTTTACTCGCCAGATTCGTTCTCAGATGGAATTTGCAAGCCAGTTTATTGGCCGGAATCGCTTTGTCAACCACGTCAATGGCTGTGGTGTATGCAGTCATGTTGGAATATGGCTTTAATAAAACTGAATTTGGAAAAGGTATTTTAGGCTCATGCTTTATTAATGACCTCGGAACCGTAATCGCTCTTGGACTGATATTTGCTCCTTTCAATTATAAAACAACTATTTTTATTTTGGTTTCAGGGATTGCTTTTTTCATCATGCCGTCTATTACTTCTTTTTTAACGCGCACTTACGGGTTTAAAACCGCAGCAATTAGAACAAAATGGATATTATTCCTTTTATTCGGATTGGGCGCGCTTGCATTATGGGCTGGAAGTGAGGCAGTTTTACCAGCGTATATTACGGGTATGGTTCTTGCCGGAACCATAAGTAAAGACAATTTTTTTATAAGAAGGATAAGGACATTGACAATAGGGTTCTTGACTCCTTTCTACTTTTTACGAGCTGGCGCTTTAATCTCATTACCGGCTGTGCTCTCTGCTCCAGTGACATTTTTAGTACTTTTTGTTGGAAAAGTGTTATCCAAAATATTCGGTTTGCAACCTGTGATTAAGCAATTTAGAAAGAACAATAAAAAAGAAACCTGGTATTATACTTTATTGATGTCCACAGGACTTACTTTTGGAACAATCTCCGCCTTGTACGGATTTACCCACGGGATAGTAACCAAAGCGCAATACTCGTATTTGGTCGCGGTAGTAATCGCCAGCGCGGTGATACCCACAATGATCGCCAATACGGCATTTTTACCAAGACATTTACTTAAAAAGCCTGTTACAGATGAAGAAGAAATTCCAGAGTTTAGAAATAAAAAAATAAAATTTTAATTTGCACCGTGGATTATACTACCGGCAATTCCATTTCGCCTTTGGGGTCATTTTGCATAGTGATGAAATGTTTTATCTGTGTTCATTTTTCATTTGATTTCATTGCATAGATAGAAGTGCTTATTCCCCAAGATAAATAAAACGGTCCAGAAGCGGAATGTATTTACTCCAATGGGTTTGATTGTTTTTCTCATGTCCAATGATATGGGTCAATGCATTGACTTTGGAATCCATTTCATCTGCATAATGGAGAATCATGGCTTCTCGAGTCATGGGCACGACCGAGGCTCCTTGTTCTGAAGTTCCGTGATGACTTAGAATCAAGTGGACAAGGCACTTGGACAGTTCTTCCGGAAATGGCTCTTTTGCTTCCATGCCTGCAATTGTTTTCAAAACCCGCTCCGCACCCAAGGTCACATGTCCCCACAATCTTCCTTTGTCTGTGAATTCAATAAATCCTTGACGATATTCGTATTCATCAATTTTACCAATATCGTGAAGCAAAGCCCCTGTACAGAGCAGGTCTTTGGACACCTCTGGATAAAATCGAATTGTTTCCAGACATAATTGGGTGACAGTGAGTGTATGCTCGACCAGTCCCCCAAGATAGGCATGATGCCAGAGTTTTCCTCCTGGCGCTTCTCGAATCCGGTCTTTTAAATTTGGATCACGAAAAATATTTTCCAAAAGGCGACATAAAAATGGATTTTCTATATTCTGAATCAGATTCAGTAATTTTTGATATTGCTCTTCCAGGTTTTTCTCTGTACTCGGAAGAAAAGATTTGGGATCAATGCGGTCTTCTGGACTTGCTTTTCGTATTCTCTCAATAGAAAGCTCAAGATGGTCATTGTATTCGACTACCGTGGCTTGGATTTTCACTGCATCTCCTTTTTGAATACCAGACAAAATGTCCGGAGAAGGATCCCATAATGTGGCAGGAATTCTTCCTGAGGCATCTCCCAATTCCAGAGAAAGATAATATCCTCCGTCCCGTTTGGATTTGAGTTCCTTTTTTCGCACCACAAAAAACCGGGTGATGACTTCTCCAATTTGAAATTCTTGAATTCGTTTCATATTTTCCAATTTATTCATAGGGAATCCTTTGGTTTAAGAATCAATTTTTTCCATCCAGACCGAGTCATCTTCACACTGTCCCAAAGCGCGGGATGATAACAATTCTGGAGAAAGAGGGGCAATTGATCCCGATAATGCACATCCAGGGCTTGCCCGGATTGGCCAGTGGATAAAATCGAAATCGAGTGGTCAGGATTTTTTAAATCAACCAACATCCGAGCGCCGGGGCCAGAGGAAATTCGAAAAGGAAATCGAAAATCGTGTGTCCATCCTGCAATTGTATGCGTAGAACCTTGTACAGGAAAGGGGCCTGCATCGAGAATGCGCCTCAACAAAGCATAGTCATCCAGTGGATGCTGGAAAATGAGGGTATGCGCATTTGCCCAATTCCAAGAAGAAGGGCTTTCTCCCCATTGCCCTTTTATTTCTTGTAAGGCATTTCTAAGATTTCGCAGGAGAATGGCTTTCACTGCAGTCGAATCTACCGGTGGATCTTCAAGCCACTTTATCAAAGATTGATACGGAAGCATGAAGAGTTTTGAAAAAAGGGAAAAAGTATTTTCTCCCATGGATTCTCGGTAAAGTTCTGAAATCAATTGGTGCATCCATGTTTCGGTGATTAGTGCTGAACTGTTTCCAGGGTCCATGTTGCCTTCCCATTTTGAAAGAAGCTCAAAGGTTTCTTGGGTGAAAGGATCATGGGAAGCTTCTGAGGCGATTTTCGGTAAAGCCAATTGAAGAAATTGAAGAGCCAAAAGCGAAATTTGATCAGTTGCAATGGCTTTCAGGTCTATTCCGGAAATGGGATCCTTTTTTTGGCAGAGAGTGAGAATTCTTTCTACCCGAAACGGGCTTGAAAGATCGGGTGCAGTGGAAATTTGAGAATTGAAATCTCTAATTTGAAAGTCTGTGACGATCAGCATCTCTTTGGGTGAGAAAAACTGAAATTTTCCATTTCTGAAAAATAGACCGGAGAGTTTTCCCGAAGTATCTCCATACACCCAGATGGTAGGCGGGGTGGAAATCTGTTCAATGGCCTTTTGAAAACTCTGCAGATCTTTTGCCTGAACGAGACGATAAAATCCAAATGGAACATCCACGAGAGAAAAGCCAGACCAGTCCAATTCGAGACCAATGGCATTCTTTTGGGGGGAACTAACCCATACAGGTTTCCCAGAGTGAAGATAAAAGTCGAAAGCACATTTTTCTTTATTCTTCACAAGAATCCATTCTGTGTGAGAAATCCATTTTTTATCCTTCTCAATTGGAACTGCGGAAAAATGCACATCTTTTTCTCCCGAAGGCATTCCCACCCAGGCAATGTGCCCGTTAAATCCTGTGTACACAAAAGGGAATCCTGGGATGGAAAATCCTCGGACATGCCATTGGGGACTGGAAAGGTAAATTTCATACCAATAGGTTGGCATGGAAATTCGAGTCACAGGAAGAAATGCCAAAAGCAGAGGGTTTCCGGTTTCTGTTTTTGAACCGGTCACAGCACAGCCCATTCCCATTGCAGGCACTCCGAGAAAAGCTTCTTCCAAACTCCGAGAAAGAAGCCCCACATACGAGTCGAGTACCTTGTCCAATTCTTTTGGATGGGACATGGCCATCAAAAAAGGCTCTGCAATCCATCGGATATCGGACTGAAACGCAAACAACAAGTAGACCGCAAGGCAATCTTCGATTGTCCAGGGTGCAATTTTATAACCGAGAAATCTGGCTTCAATGGGCATTCTGTTTTGATACGCATTGACACCATCGGTATATGCCTGTAAAATCGTTCGGGAAGTTTTGGAGAGCGAAGGTTTCCATTCCAGAACAAATCGACCGAGTCCAATGAACCGCATGAGGCTGTCTGTGGCCACAGTTTTTGTGCCAAAGATTTCAGAGAGTTGGCCATTTGCAATCCGCCGGAGAATGTCCATTTGCCATAGGCGATCTTGGGCTGTGACAAATCCTTGGGCAAAGAAGAGATCGTATTCGTTTTTTGAAAATATATGCGGAATAGAATACCCGTCTCGAAACACACGGACTTTGGCCCGAAGAGGAGAAAAAGCGAGTTCGCCTTCTGTTTTGGGAAGGGAGCGGGTCCAGGTGTGGTATTGGGACAAAAAAAATAAAGGAATACCCAAAAGGAATAGAATCCCAATCCATGTCCTGAAACTGCGACGGAAAGTCGGGGGATTTTTTAAATTAATAAAAGAAAAGTCTTTCATTATTATTAAACTATAATTGAATTTCTATTTATGAGATTCGGCGGATTTATCGGTTCCAACATAAAAGAAGTCCGTCGTAGGTGGATTGTGTAAGTGCCACAAGGCATGAACCTTTTATACTGCGTTATATGAAGTGGCAGGTTCATTCTTTCTCCTCGCATAGTGAAAATAAGTTACTTTGTATTTCGCTTGCCACAATATGTTTTATTGCTTTTGTCTTCTTTTGGGGTAAGTAGATCTCTTTTTTCTCTAATTCTAATGGATCCTGAGGAATGACAAATGTATCTTTAATCTTATCCCAATCTATGTTTCTAACAGTAATCACATTGCCGAGGAAAATACTTACATAACATCCATTAATCACTGTAGGCGCTGTGGTTGCTAATTTTTTATTTGCGATTTCGACATATTTTGGATCGATATCAATTCCTATAAATTTTCTTCCCAATTTTTTCGCCGCAATTGCAGTGGTTCCAGTTCCAAGAAATGGGTCGAGAACTATATCCCCCTCATCACTGCTCAAAAGTAATAATCTTTCAAGTAGAGGGAGGGGTAATTGACAGGGATGTTCATCTCTCCTTTTTTTGTGTCTTATTCTATGAATATCCGTCCACACATCGGAAACTAGGGGGCCAAATTGATGCATCTGGCTTTTTTTGCCACCATAATCTTGTAAAATATAATGGCACTTCCTACAACGTTTATGCAACATTCTAATATCGTAAAACTTGAAATCATCAGACTTCACATAGTATAAAATTCCATAGTGATTAGGCAGAAGTGTTTTGCCAAGAGGAGAACCCATCGCGTCCCAGGCAATCCAGTGACGGAAGACAGCAATCTCATTTAGATAAGAGCCAAAATAGATTAACCATTTTGGAATATTATGAACAAAAATAGAGCCTGTAGGCTTGGTAATGCGAACCATCTCGGTAAGCCATTCTTTACACCAAGAAAGATATTGTTCCATCTCATATTTATCGTAGTAGCTATTATATTTCTTTTTTAAATTGAATGGAGGATCCGCAAAAGTAACATCCACACTATTATCTGGAATTTGCCTCATAATTTCTAAACAGTCACCTTGAATAACCTTGTTTATTAAAGACTCAAAAAATTCCTTACTTTTCATGAAAGATCTCCCTCAGTAAATTTTCAAACCTCCTAAGTTCATCATTATGAAATGTAAAGACAAAATCATAAGCATCCACCATTCGTTTCAGGTCGCCTCTTCTTACATACCAACCGATTCCATCCACAAATCCAACAAAAATTACATTTGGATAGTTTTTCTTCAAATAATCAGCAACGGTCTTTTCTGTCTTTGCTTTGTCTCCCATCCCTGATGCAGTAGTGACCGAGTACGAACACTCGATTATCAACTTTGGCGATGTTTTGTTGGGAATTATAAAGTCCATCGTCCTCGGAATGTTTCCTGCCTCTGGAATTCTGAACTTTCCTTTCTCAAAGGTCAGTTTATGGGATGCTAAAATTTGTTCGATTACAACCTCAGGATTCCCTTCTCTGGCTGCTTTGTATGAACCCTTTGTTTTATATCTGATTATGGTATCCACCAGAGATTCTATTGAAAAGCTAAACTTCTTTATATCAAGCTTCTTGAACTCAAAAAGAGGAAGAACCTTTTTTATCACAGGAACTGTGGGACCCCTGAAGAATAGGTTTACAATGCCTTCAGCGAACTTTTCGTTTGTTTTGATGATAGATTTTATTTTATCCAGACCCCATTCGGTCTTGAAATCTTCGCTTGGCCATGAATTTTTATTAACAAGACTAGATAAAGTTTTATCATCTGTAGCTCTGATAAATGTCACTAATCTTTGTAAACTTTCTTTTGAGAAACCCGTGATAGTTAAAATGGCATCTAAACCATCTTCAACAGTTGTGATATGTTCAAGTAAGATGGACTCTTTCAGTCCTTCTCTTTCTATTCTGTTTTTGAGAAGAAAAATATTCTGAGCAATCGAGGAAATATGTCCTTCGTAGTATTCTTCAAACTGTTCGTTGTAGAAATAGAAGGTATTTTTGGAGATAACGGTGTCAAATTTATCATTTAATGATTGAAAATATATTTTACTCATACCAACTCTAATCCCCCTGTATTTCGGGAAGCATATCTTTTAAGGGGTCGTTTTTAGTCCTTGCTTCTTCCATTTCAATTGCTTTTTGTATTTCATCATAAAGTCTATTTATGTTATCAAAATTTTTCAAAAAGCGAGAAAGATTTGTTTCTTGTGCCAATTTATCGCTAAACCTAAGGATACCAACAATATAATCAAAAATTCTTTTAATCCGATCCTCTAATTGTTTGTTCAACAATTTTTTAGCAATACTTGGAGAATAGTGCCTATAACGCTTTTTGATCAGTTTCCCAACAAAGTGTAGGATTATGAGATTAGAGTAGAGTAAAAACTCTTTTTTTTGTATTTTTTGCTTTTCCCCGTCTGTAAAGAAATTGGGTTCTTTTTTTAATTTATTAAATTCCTCTCTTCTATACTTGCCTATTTCATTATCAATTGCTTTTAAAATTCTCCAAGGGAGTATAATCTCTTCTACGCTTATGTCTTTTCTGAAAATTTCATAATACTTTTCTGAGAATAATTTGTTTTTCCATCTACGAGCAAAAGCGGGATCAGTTGTAAATGAATAGATAGCCTGAGCCGCCTCAGACATTTCTATAATTCTCTTACCAAATTTTTTTTTATCGTTTGTGGAAAGTCTTTGTCGATCGCCTTCTTTAATGGAATAAAAATAGGGTGGAGAATACTTTGCAAGTTCTTCTTTCAATCTTTTTTGAAGAGGATCGTTGGACTTTAATTGTATTTCTGAAACAGGATTTTGAGAGTTTGTATACAGGGTTATCAAATCTACTTCTTTTACCGGTGCCTTAATGAAGCGAACTACTATCTGGACTTCTTCAGGAATACTCTCCCAATTCCCAGCTCTGTGATTGGCATCGGACAAGCAAACAGTGGTTTGGCAGCCATTAATTACTTGAAAACCTTGCACCTCTAACATCGGTGGGTTATTGTTAGTATTCACAGAGAAGTCTCGGCACACAAAACTTATTCCATTATTGTAATACCAAAATTTTCTCCGTTCGATATCATCCAACACGGTATCAATTATCTTTGCGTTAATGCTGCCCTTTCTTGCTCCTTTATAGAACCTGATATTTCTTTCAAAAAGATTCTCACCATATTTCCTATACATTGCGAGAAGGTCTTTACCCTTAATGGTAGCCACAATTGAAGGTATGTCTCTTTCTTTCACAAAATATTCCCCGGGAATAAGTTCAAGCATAAATTTCTCATTAGCGAGAGGATTTTCTACTTGTAATTTTGATTTATAAACTGCCAGAATATCTTCTATGTCATGAAAACACATTTGAACTCTTTCTCTTAAATCAGAATTATTAAAAACTTTTTGCTCCTGCTTTGCATCGTTCGAAAACTTTCCGAAGGCAAAAAAATGTAGCTGAACATCCGACCCGTCATTCCACCTTTCAGAAAATGTTAATGCAACTTCGTAAAAACGTGGTAAATTCAATTTCTTAACTTCTTCAGGTTTTTTTAACCAATCAAGACATCCTTTAAATAATACAACTTCATTGCCACCGACTTCTTTTCTCGTATCGCTAAAAAATTTACATTGAACAATTTTCATTATTTCATCTTCTTCAATGAATGCGTCTATTCGTTTGTCATTTGGGCTATCAATTAAACAAAGATTAGCAGTCTCGCTGTCTAAGTCAAAGTAATTTTTGAGAATCCAAAGAACAAAACCTTTCCCAGTGTCAGATAGATTTTCATTTTTAGTTATATTCTGGACATCTTGCCTAATTAGCTTTATAAGATCGGTATCTGATTCCGGTATGGTGTTTCTTCTTCCCCGCATATTACACTCTCCTCAAAAACAGTATATACTCATCTTTCATCGTATTCTGTATTCCTTTTATTGGTTTTACAATCTTCTGGTCAAGAACAAATCCATTCTTTATTGCCATCTCTTCGACTTTGGTCTCCAGTCGTATCCCGCCTGTCTGAATATCATTTGACCCTATTATAATAACCGCATATTTCCCAACTTTTAAAACTCTTGCCATTTCAGATAAAACCTTGTTCATATCTTCAAAGTAATTAGAAAGTTTTTCTTTTCGGGTTTTACCTTTTAGACCTATCATTTCGTCTTTGAGTTCAGATATATTATATCCTAAATACTCTAATTGGGGTCGGTCATTCTCAGCGTAATCAATTGCAAAAGAGTAAGGTGGCGAAGTAATTATTGCATCTATTGAATTATCATCTAAAGCAAGACTTCTTGCGTCACCAATTTCAAATTTTGCATTGCCAATCTTAAGGTCCAGTTTGTCTCTTGTTTGGATAAAGGAATTGATCTGGCCTACGTATCTTTTGAGTACAGAAGGGAAAAGAACGTCTATACTTTTTGAGCATCGTCTAGCATAACCCATGGCATCTAAGAAGGCAAGTAGGGTTATTGCCTTTTCTGACTTGAACCCCTCATGATATGAGAAATCTGCAGGTAACTTTTTGCTGCTTATTAGGGTTTTATAATTTTTTTGCCCATCTTTAAGTATTGACGATAATATAGTGCTATCAACTTTTAATGCTTCATACTTTACCTTGCTCATCAGTACACAAAACGGACTTTTCTCAATACCAATCGACTCGATTCCTATTATGCTTGCTTCCACATTCAGCGTTCCACTTCCGCACATAGGATCAAGCACCACCTCTCCAGGTTGGATCCTGAGAATATTCAATATACCTTTTATCAGTTGTGGATGAAATTTCCCTCTGTAAGGAAAAAGTCCATGGGTGGCATAACCTGTAGAAAAGTTGCCTTCTTTGAAGTATGACTTAGTTATTTCTGATCTCCCCTCCCATATGAGAGGACTATTATTAGAGCAAATTATATAATGGTGAGTGGGAATTCCTTCGATACTTTTGAAAAATGCTCCTCTATGAATAATTTCATCTTTAGTAAGAAATTTGTATTCATAGAAGGCGAATTCTAATTCAAAAACCTCAGAGGTATTAGGCAGTAGTTCAAAATCTTTCGGGAGTATAAATGAAGTTATTTTAGGCAAATCTAGTATTGATATGACTTCCTGATTTGATTCAGTTGGCTTATTTAAACTAAGGACTCCTGTTATGTTATTTATCTCAGCCATGATATTTCACTTCTTAAACTGCCATTTCTATAACTTGTTCCAAAAAACCAAAGGGAATCCCGAATTCTCGAGATTCCCTTCATGTCCAAGTGGAGACGGTGGGAATCGAACCCACGTCCGAAAGTAGGATTCTCCGAAAATCCTACGTGCGTAGCCGGTTTATTGCTTCTCGCCCAAAAGCACCCAACCAGCAGGGATCTTTGGGCAAAGTCCAATTTTTTCTTGCCAATACTTCTGGACCAAAGCATTGACCAGCCTGTTGTTTTCCACGCCCATTCAAAATCCCAACAGGCGAAGATTTTGATGGACGGGCTGCTTTTTTAATTAAGCAGCCATGGCATACGCATAATCGTTGCCAGTTATTTTTAGTGCCGGATGTTTTACCAGAATCCGAGCGACCTGGGCACGCATTTCAGAGCCTCCTCACTTCCGTCGAATCCAGTTCGTCCCCGTTTTCAATGAACTGATATAACTTACAAAAAATAAATAGCATTGTCAAGGCGGGTGGCTGACTAAAAATCTCTGAATGACTCCAAAAATGACAAAGAATTCATCATAATGAAAACTGAATGATATTTTGAAACCCCGTTTGGAAATTCTCCACAGGATCGGTCATTCTTTACCCGCGGAGCGCGAGCAAAGAATCTGATGCCCATGGATAAAATGATGCCTTCCAATCCATTTTTTAAAAATCGAGAGAATTCCATAAAAAAATTTTTCTTGACATTTTCTTCCCCGTTTTGTATTTTGTGTTACAAAAATAAAAATCGTAATACTACTTGGAGGGAAAAATGAAAATCAGAAAAGTGCTCGGAACGGGGTTCGTACTGATTGTAAACTTTCTTTGGGCAGAATCCGTTCCAGATTCTACAAAGGTCAAATATCATTTACCGCCTGTGGTTGTCACAGCCACCAAGATCCCAGTGGTGGTGGATTATGTGGCAGGCAGTGTGAGTGTGGTGGATTCCATTGCCCTGGCCTATCAAGCTACGCCTGCGGTATTTTCTGCGCTCCAGGCTCGGATTCCGAGTTATCATACTACAGAATGGGGAGTGATGGGTTTTGGTGTGGCCGGGGCCAGTGCTGGCAAAATTTCCATGAGGGGGGTCGGAGGGGGCGCCAATGCCTGTGTATTGATTTTGCGAAATGGACGTCCTGATTTCATGGGCCTCATGGGATGCACCATTGCAGACGAATTTTCGACCGATGGAGTGGAACGGATCGAAATCATTCGAGGCCCGGGTTCTTTTCTCTATGGCACCAATGCCATTGGGGGTGTTATCAATATTATCCCGAAACGAATAAAGACTGAAGGTTTTTCTACAAAGTTTTCCGCAGGGTACGGAGAATTTGATTCTCGAACGATTTCTGTTGCCCATGGCGGAAAAGTCCACCAGTGGGATTATTTTGTCACACTCAACTATCGTCGAACCGATGGCCATCGTCCCAATTCGGATTACAAAGGAACGCATGGCACTTTCCATTTGGGATACCAATTCAATTCTTCCACGACACTTGAAGCAAATGCCAATTTTGCAGATGTGTACATTTTAGATCCAGGTCCAGTCTCTAGTCCTCGGATCAACAATTGGTACGATGTTCTTCGAGGGGGAGGCGATATCCATTTCACGCATCAACACGGGCTTGGAGAACTCAATCTCAAACTTCACGCCAATTTTGGAAAACACAAATTTTTTGATGGCTGGAATTCCATTGATCGAACGACCGGGGTCATGCTCTATCATCATTTTAAACCCTGGTCCGGAAATACCACCACCTTGGGTGTGGACTGGAAAACGTACGGTGGAGATGCGAAAGATCGGAGTACAGATTACAAGCCTCGATACATCACTGAATATGCCCCCTATGTTCATATTCAGCAAGTACTTTTCCAAAAGTGGATTGTGTCCTCTGGATTTCGTATGGAGCATCACGAGCTGTACGGCAATGAATTCTTGCCCAAAGTGGGATTGGTCTATCACGTGTTTGAACATACTGCCCTCCGTGCTTCTGTAAGCAAAGGATTTCGAAGTCCTTCGATCCGTGAGTTATATTTCTGGATGCCAGCCAATGAAAAACTCACGCCGGATCGTTTGTGGGATTATGAACTTGGATTTTCCCAACGCATTGCAAATACCTTCACCCTCGAAGCAGATGTGTTTAAAATGCAAGGCTCGAATTTGATTCAATTGGTCAGTCCTCCGCCCAAATGGACAAATTCTGGGAGTTACACCCATACTGGCTACGAATTGGTTTGGTCTTGGCAGCCGTTTTCTCAATGGGAATTGGGTGGAACATGGTCCAAGATGGATTTGAGCCAATTTGCATGGAATGCACCTGGGAAAAAGCTTACCTTGTATGCGAATACACACTGGGGACCCTTCCACCTTTCTGGGGATCTTTTGATGGTGAAAGACTGGAGAGGAACCGAATCCCAAGGCAGTCGGACCATTCTTCACGACATGCCGGATTATACTGTGGTGAATCTTTTAGGCTCGATTCGGATTTTCCGGGGTTTAGAGTGGATGCTCTATATTCGCAATCTTTTCAATGAGGAATACCAGGCCATGTACGGATATCCCATGCCCAAGAGAAATTGGGGTATGGAAATGCGGTATACACTCTAATCAAAGAGAGGACTTTGGCAAATTTGAAAAAATGGTCCCCCTGAACTTGTTTTCAGGGTCCTATTCAAAGAAGACGGATGGTGAAACAAGCTCAGCATGACGTTCATTTACGAAATTGGCCAAAGTCGAGTTAAGGATAAAAAATGCATTTGCGTGTCCGTTTTTTGACTTTAAGTGCACTTTTTATTGCATTGGGGGTGGTCTTTCCAGTGTTCTTTCATGCATTGGGATTGGGAAGTGTATTTCTGCCCATGTTTTGGCCGATTACACTTGGCGGATTTTTTCTGCCCATCCTTTATGCCATGATCATTGGAGGGATTACCCCTTTTCTTTCTTTTGAGCTTACTGGAATGCCTCCCATGATGGTTCTTCCCGTGATGATTCCTGAACTGATCACTTTGGCCTTGATTGTGGCCATTCTTAAACGCAATGTTCGCTTGGGTGGGTTTTGGATTGTGCTTTTAGGCCTTTTGGGTTCCAGAATCATTCTTTTTCTTTGTGCTGGGATTTTAGGAAAGCTGATCGGACTTTCTGGCAATGCAGTGTCTTTTGCTGTATTGATCAAAAGCTTGCCCGGAAGTATTGCCATGCTTTTCTTTATTCCTGTTTTTCTTTCTCGTGTCACAAATCGACCCATTTTCTGGAGAAGAACATGTCCATAGTGGAGTCTCAAAGAACGTATTTTAATCAATTGGCTCATGCATGGAACATTCAGGTTCCAGAGGAGCCAAGAGTGAAGTCGCTTCTTTCGCGTTTTGGGATTTCTTTTGGAGAGTGGGTGTTGGATGTCGGTGCAGGCACCGGGAGAACCACCAAGTGGATTTCTCAGATGGTGGGAGATCAAGGAAAAGTCATTGCTCTGGATTTTGCAGAAGCCATGCTGAAAGAAGCCAAAGCCATGGAGTTATTCAATGGCTCTTTGGTGTGTGGGGATGTCCACTTTCTTCCTTTCAGGGAAGCCTGCTTTGACAAAATTGTCTGTTTTTCCGCATTTCCCCATTTTTCCAACAAAGAAAAAGCGATTCGAGAAATGCATCGTATTTTAAAACCCAAAGGAAGATGTTTGATCTTGCACACCCTTTCCCACGATCGACTCAATGCATTTCATGCCTCTCTGGAAGGTCCTGTGCGAAAAGACGTATTGCCTTCTATCGACACTGCAGCACAGCTTTTTTATCGGGCAGGGTTTTATGTGGAATTCAGCGAAGAATCTGAAGATTTGTATTGGTTGGAATGCATCCGTCCGTAAAAGACGGATGCATTCTGGATGCTCTGGGACTATTTATCCGGATTGTTGGACAAGATAATTCTGAATGCCCATTTGTTGGATTTGATCGAGCTGGACTTCAATCCAGTCGATATGGTCTTCTTCGTCTTTCAAAATCGATTTCAGTAATTCGTGCGTTCCATTATCTCCTAGTTCACTGGTCACACGGATGGAATCATTGTAGGCCTTGATCGCCTCTGCTTCTGCATTCCAGTCATTTTTCAATTGTTGCTCCACATTTTCGCCAATCGTGATTTTGTTGAGCTTGGAGACAATGGGTTTACCTTCAAGAAAAAGAATTCGGCCAATGAGTGCCTCTGCATGTCGCATTTCTTGAATGGCTCGCTGTTCAATGGCTTTGTGGAGTTTTTCATAGCCCCAATTGTCGCACATTTCAGAATGGAGCATGTACTGATTGATTGCAGTCAATTCCTCTGCCAGTCGGGCATTCAAAAGTTCAATAATTTTTTCGTTTCCCTTCATTTTTTGCTCCTCATTTTTAATTCACCAAATTGTAGTTTAAGATACATCTTTTTGGGATAAAAATCAACTTTATTTTAACTTACGATATTGACTTTTTCTGACGAATTTCGTATATTTTTACTGTTATAGTAAAAAATTTACAGATTTCGTAAAAATTTGGAACATTTTGTCATTTTTTGCGTATACAAAGGAAAGTCCGATGAAAGAGATCTTATCAAAACTGGAAAATCCGCATTGCAGGCGGATTGTAGAAACCGCAGAGCAGTTGTTTTTAAAACACGGGATTCGGCGAATTTCGGTTGAAGAAATTTGCAGGGTGGCGGATGTAAGCAAGATGACTTTTTATAAGTTTTTTGCAAATAAAGAGGATTTGATCAAATTTTTACTTGAATATTGGAATCAACAATCGCTTTCAGAGTTTGAAGCCATTATGGGACAACCTGTTTCTTTTCCTGAAAAAATCAAACTCTTGATTGCCTGGCAACAGAAAAAGATCGAGACTTTTTCGCCTGAATTTCACAAAGACATGCATCAATATGTCAATCCTGAAATTGCAGAGATATTAGAAACATATCAAACCGCGTTTTCCCAGAGGATTCTGGACCATTTTTTAAAAGCCCAGGCTCGCGGGGACATTCGTCAGGGAATTAAGGCAGAATTTCTTTTGTATTTCATTGATCACATGTTCGAGATGATGCACGAGGAAAAACTTGCCTCGTTGTACGAGAATCCAAAAGAGTTATTTAATGAAATTGTGCAATTTTTCTTTTATGGCATTTTACCTCCCCCTGCGGAGAAAATAGAAAAAAGGGAATAACCCAGTGTGAAGGAGGCGTTTTTATGAGACCGTATACAAGGTGGTGGCTCGTATTTTTACTATGGCCGATTTTTCTTTTGGCTCAAGAGCCTTTGGTATTGACAGTGGATCAAAGCGTGGATTTGGCGTTGAAGCACAATCCAGAACTGCGCATTGCTGAAGAACAACTCTCCAAAGCCAGGGCAGGCATCGGCGAGGCCATTGCAACGCTTTTACCCAGTGTGACAGGGAGGGCCAGTTTACAGCATGCCTGGGAAATTCAAAAGACCACGGTTCCCAATTTTATTAAACAGGCCATGCGCCTTCCAGACGGAACATACGTTTTGCCTGGCGTGGAATTCATGCCAGATTATCTCCAAATTGCATTTGGGATTGAAAATCAATTTTACTATGGGGTGAGTTTGACACAACCCTTATTTCTGGGAGGTGCAGGATGGGCAGGCGTGAAAATCGCCCGATCTGCAAAAATCGCAGCAGAGCAAAACCTTCATGCCAAAAAACAGGAAGTGATTTATAACACAGTCAATGCGTTTTATGCCTGTCTTCTGGCCAAAGAAGTCATCTCGGTACAAGAACAAGCAGTGGAACAAGCCAAGGCCAATTTGGATTTGGTACGGAAAAAATATGAAAATGGCACAGCTTCTGGATTTGACAAAATGCGGGCAGAAGTGGATCTGGCCAATCTTCAACCCCAATTAATTTCTGCTCAAAATGCGTATCAGTCTGCGCTGACCCGGTTGCGCATGGTGATGGGTATTTCTGAGACGACTCCAATTGTCCCAGAAGGAAAATTGGAATTTGTGGAAGATCCCTTGGATACCCTTTCTCTTTCGGAAATTCAACAAATCGCCAAAATGCGAAGGCCAGAGTTTCGGGCGTTAAAGGCCCAGGAATCCATGGCTTCTGGGGGACTCATGGTTGCACGGAGTCAATTTTTACCCAAAGTGATTTTCCAAACCGACTATTCTTTTCTGGCCATGCGGAGAGATTACAAGTTCACTGAGGAAGATTTTAGTAAAGGGTTTACTTCTTCCATTGGTTTACAAATTCCGCTTTTTACAGGTTTTAATCGCTTGTATTCTTATCATAAAGCCCGAATGGATTATAAAATCGTGAAAGATTCACAAAAGCAGTTGTCCGATGGGGTTGCTGCTGAGACAGAAATGGCTTTTCACAAGTTCCATGAAGCCAGAGAAAAATATCGCTCGGCCAAAGAGTCGATTTCCATGGCAGAGGAAGCCTTGCGGTTGGCCAATCTCATGTACGAAGAAGGGGCCAGCACCCAGTTGGATGTGATGGGAGCTCGATTGGCACTCACGCAAGCTCGGCTTAATTATGCCAATGCCTTGTATGAATATCAGATGGCCCGATATGGATTGCGAAAAGCCATGGGTATTTTGGATCGAGTATTGTAAAATTTGGTTTAAATATTCAACAAAAGGAGTGCATATGCGTACGATATCGAAAATCATACTTCCGATTGTCTTTTTGGGAATCTTTGTTGGATGTACTGGTTCCAAAAAGAAAGAAGAAGTCAAAGTGCCTGTTCAGGTGGCCAAGGTGGACTATGGGGATGTGGTGCAAATCCTGAAATATACCGGCGAAATTCAGGCAGAATACGAAGTCAAGGTTTTTTCAAAAATTCCAGATCGTATCGAAGAATTTTATGTGGATGCTGGAACGAAAGTGACCGCGGGAACTCCGATTGCCAAAATTTATGCGGCCAGTATTGAACAAGCCGTACGTCAGGCAGAAGGTGCATTGTCTGCAGCCAAAGCCCACGAAGCCAATCTCGCTGCAGAATTTGAACGGGCCCAACGGTTGTTCAGGGAAAATGCGATGAGCAAACAACAATTTGAGGCGATTCAAACCCAATTTGAGGCAATCAAGGGCCAGCGGGAACAGGCCGAAGCGGGTCTCGCCACTGCCAAGGAACAATTGGCCAATGCCATTGTCAAAGCGCCGATTTCTGGCATTATTGGCGAAAGGTACTATGAAGCAGGGGACATGGCCAATCCTGCAATGCCTTTGGTACGGATTGTCCAAATGGAGCGGGTCAAAGTCATTCTTAATATTCCTGAGCAGGATTTGGGTAAGATTGCCCGAGGCCAAGACGTGGTGGTGTATGTCCGAAGTTATCCAGATCGTTCGTTTAAAGGGAAAGTCCACAAGGTGAGTCCTGTGCTGGATTCGGTCACACGGTTGGCCAAAGTGGAAGTCCTTGTCCCCAATCCTGGCTACATGTTGAAACCGGGGATGTTTGCAGAAGCGGAGATTCGCATTGGGGTCTTAAAAAAGGTGCTTACGGTTCCGCGGTATGCCACCATTGAAAATACCTCGATGGAAAACATCGGCGGGAGAGATCAGGTCGTTAAAAAATATTTTGTTTTCGTGGTAGGGGATTCGGACAAAGTGGAACAGCGTCCCATTCAAGTCACGTACATGAACGAGGTCAATGTGGCTGTAGGTTCTGGACTTCAACCGGGTGAAACCATTGTGGTCTCTGGGCAGGGAAGTTTAAGGGATGGTATGACTGTGACGGTGGTGAAGTAAGGAGGACGAGCGATGAATCTTACCCAACTCTCGATACGACGTGGCGTGACCACGTTCATGATTTATTTAATTGCGGTAGGCTTTGGCCTCTTTTCTCTCCTTCGGCTAAAGCTGGATCTCTATCCAAATCTTGAATTTCCCATGATTGCGGTGATTGCCCAGTACTCTGGGGTTGCGCCTGCGGATATTGAAAGTGTGGTAACCCGGCCTATTGAGGAAGCCGTGAGTACAGTTCAAAATGTGAAACAGGTGACTTCCTTTGCACGGCAGGGGCTTACTGCAGTGATGCTCGAGTTCGAATGGGGCACAGACATGAAGCAGGCTCAGACCGATGTTCGGAATGTCTTGGAGTATATCAAAGATGCACTTCCCAAGGACGTTTCGACTCCCATGGTTTTTGCATTTAATGTGTCAAATATGCCCATTATTTATTTGACGGTAAATTCCAAAGTGCATGGAATGGCTGAACTTCGACGCATTGCGGAACACGAACTTGAGCCCAGGTTGGAACGCATTCCTGGAGTGGCTTCTTCTTTTACGATGGGCGGACTTCGTCGGGAGATTCAAGTCCAACTGGATCCACTCCGACTCCAAGCCCACAACGTGTCTGTACAACAGGTGATAGGCGCATTACAGATGAATAATCTCCAAGTTCCTTCAGGTTGGATTCAGGATTCTTACCAGGAATTTACAATCCAGACCTTGGGGGAATACAAATCTCTCGAGGAAATTGAAAACACGCCGGTCATGGCCATGGGTCAGTCTGTGATCCGAATAAAGGATGTGGCCAAGGTGGTGGATGGTTTTGCAGAGCAACGTCAGCGGGTTTATGCCAATGGCAATTCTGCAGTGAGTGTGATGATTCAAAAGCAATCCGATGCCAATACAGTGGCTGTGACCCGGGAAGTGGCAAAACAGCTTCCCAAAATCATTTCTGAACTTCCCAAAGGGGTAGAAATCCAAGTCCTTTGGCAACAGGCGGACTTTATCAATCGATCCATTGCCAATCTTGGAAATGCAGCCTTGCAAGCCATTTTTCTTACCTTTATGGTGCTTTTGTTTTTTCTCCGGAATGTGCGTTCTTCGCTCATTGTTGCGGTGTCCATCCCGGTGTCCATGTTTGTGACTTTTGCGGTGATGGATTCCGTTGGGCTTACGTTGAACATTATTTCCATGGCAGGTCTGGCTTTGGCTGTGGGAATGATCGTGGATAATTCCATTGTGGTATTGGAAGCTATTTTCCGCCATAATGAAGAGGGGGAAAAACCCCGTGAGGCCGCAGAGCATGGCACACGTGAAGTCTCCATGGCCATTACTGCTTCGACACTCACCACATTGGTGGTGTTTATTCCGGTATTATTTGTTCCTGGTCTTGCAGGCGAATTGTTCAATGACATGGTGTTGACCATTGTGGTTTCTCTTTCTGTTTCTCTCATTGTGGCGTTGAGTTTGGTGCCTTTGATTTCTTCGCGTTTTCTTTCCGGGGTTCACGTGAAATCCCGTTCTCGTTTTTCATGGTTAAATCAACTTTCTGATCGTGTCGGACAATGGCTTGAAACACTTCATGACGTGTATTCTCGGGTACTCCATTGGGCTTTATCCCATCGGAAACGCGTGTTACTTTATGTTTTGATTGCGTTTGTGCTTTCCTGTGTATTTCTTGGTTTTCGAGGCGGAGAATTTATTCCTGAATCTGATCAAGATTATGTCCAAATTGCGGTAGACAGATCCCCGGGCACGAGTTTGGAATCCATGGCACAGACCATGGAAGAAATCTACCGTACGATTGTTGAACACGTTCCAGAAGCAGAGCTTGTTTATCACAATTTTGGTCAAATGGAAAGTGCCTTTGCCATTTTTGGGTCCGGTGGGTCCAATCAGGGTGAAATCATGATTAAACTGAAGCCAAAGAGAGAGCGACACCGGAGTTCAAAAGAAATTGAGAATGACCTTCGCGAGCGACTCAAACATCTTCCGGATGTAGACATCCAATTTGTGGATCGTGGCGAACAAATGATGGGGACCCAGGGAGATATTGTGATCGAAGTGTATGGGCATGATTTAAAAATTTCTGAAGCTCTGGCTGAGGAAGTGATCCAGAAGATCAAAGAGATTCGAGGCGTGGCAGACACCCAAATCAGTGTGAAAAAAGCTTCGCCGGAAATTCAGATTCAATTGGATCGTCAGCGGATTTCAGATCTGGGCCTTTCTACTGCTTCTGTAGGTCAGACCATCAGTACCTGTATACTGGGTTCTGTCGTCACCCGGTACCGGGAAGGAGGGGATGAATACGATGTGCGTGTCCGTTTGACCGAAGAAGCCCGGCGGAGCCAGCGAGATATAGAAAACATTCTTATCATGACACCCACAGGAAAGATGGTCCCCCTTCGCGCGGTGGCTGATTTTGTGGTGGGCCGGGCCCCTGTCCGGATTGATCGGAAAGCCCAGGAACGGGTCGTGACCGTGACTGTGGACGTGGCAGGACGGGATTTAAGGTCCACTGCAAGAGAAGTCAAAAGCGTGCTCAAGACCATTCCTGTGCCCAATGACTATCGCATTGATATCAGTGGAACCGCGGAGGAACAGGCCAAATCCTTCATGTATCTGGGATTGGCGTTTTTGGTTGCCATGCTTTTATGTTATATGGTCATGGCTTCTCAATTTGAATCGTATTTGGATCCTTTTGTCATCATGTTCACTATTCCTATGGCGGTGATTGGAATTGCATTGGGGTTATTGGTAACTTGGACCAATCTTTCTGTCATGGTATTGATCGGTGCGGTCATGCTGGTGGGTATTGTCGTGAACAATGGAATTGTTTTGGTGGATTATACGAATCAATTGCGAGACAAGGGAATGCCATTATTTGAGGCGATTCAAAAAGCAGGCGTGGTTCGAATGCGTCCTGTACTCATGACTGCATTGACCACCATTTTGGGCATGCTTCCTCTGGCCGTTGGGTTAGGAGAAAGTGGAGAGATTTGGGCACCCATGGCCAGAACCGTGATGGGTGGATTGACTGTGGCCACGGTATTGACTTTGGTGGTGCTTCCTGTAATGTATGCGGGAATTGAACTTCGAAGAGAAAGATTTAGAGCTCGGCAAGAAGCAAAGCGCAAGGCGAAAACGAAGAGACAAAAATAGAACATCATCACAGAAATCAAATGGGGCGAATCTTGGCTCGCCCCATTTGATTTGCGTTCAATTCAAAAATTTTACTCGAAGCAGAACCGCTTGCGGATGATGATGTTCTTTCCTTTTTTGGGCGAGAAAAAAATGGGGGCATCGTGTGTATAACGTTTTTTGCTTTTATGGTCCATAATTTGTATATTTTAAAAACGCTGTGATTTTGGTGAAAATAAAAAAGAGGTGAATCATGAAACGTGTACTTTTTCGAATTTTTTATCCAGTGTTTGGTTTCTTGTCTTTGCTTTGGTTTTTGATCCGAGTGATTCCTAAACCGAGCAGAGCCACGTATCCGTGCATGCGTGCCACCGCGCCTTTTGCGGGATCGTTTCTCGTATGGGTCTCTGGCCTTTTGGGTTCTACGATTTTTTTCAAAAGGGCAAAGCGGTTTCGGGCTGAATCGCGCATTCTTCTTTCTGTCTTTTCTTTTTTGATTGCGTTTGTCCTTTTCACAGGAACAATTCTTCAAGACAGTCCGCCTCTCCGGGCAGTCTCTTTTTCAACCCTTGAAGCACCCAATCAACCGATTGGTCAGGGTCAGGGGATTTTCCCAGGTCGGGTGGTTTGGATTCATGATCCAGAGGCTACGGACGAGACCTGTACCAACCGGGTAAATGATTACTGGTACCAAGACGATAATGCCAATCAAGAAGTGGTCAACCGGATGGTTTCAAAAGGCCTTCAAGCCTTGACAGGACAATCTTCTGATGCTTTAGCCTGGGATGCTTTGTTTCGGTATTTTAATCGAAATCACGGAAAAGGAGACGTGGGCTACACTTCAGGAGAGAAAATTGTCATTAAAATCAATTTTAATGGGGTGTCCATGGGGCCGGATAAAATTAATACTTCTCCTCAGGTCTGTTATGCCATTTTGGATCAACTCATTCGGGTGGTCGGTGTCTCGCAATCGGACATTTGGATTGGGGACCCCAATATCAATTTTGATACCCCCCATTGGAACAAATGCCACTCTGCATTTCCCAATGTCCATTATTGGGGTAAAAAAACAGGTCAGACACCAGTGGTGGGTACTCAGACCGATGTGCTTTTTGCAAGCGACGGGGGAAAGAAGAACAAACTCCCACAGCCTTATATCGATGCTTCTTATTTGATCAATATTCCTGTTCTCAAAAAACATCATCGGGCCGGAATTTCCCTCTGTGCCAAAAACCATTTTGGTTCTGTCACGCCTTTCAATTCCAATGGGGCTTTTGACTGGCATTATAGCCTTCCTTGCCCAGATGCAGGTGGCAATGTGACCAATGGCGAATACGGGGTGTATCGCTGTTTTGTGGATATCATGGCGCACAAAGATTTGGGAGGAAAAACACTCCTTTATTTGGTCGATGGCCTCTGGAGTTCGATCAACTGGGGCCATCCGCCGATCAAGTGGCGTATGTCTCCTTTCAATAATGATTGGCCCAATTCCCTTTTCTTTTCCCAGGACCCTGTGGCCATTGAATCTGTGGGTTTTGATTTCCTTTACCATGAGTTTGGACCGGATCATCCCACAGAAGGAGCGTATGATCCTAGAGACGACCACGGACCTTTTCCGCATTATGCAGGGGTAGACGATTACCTCCACCAAGCCGCGGATGCAACTTATCGGCCAAGCGGTTTTGTCTATGATCCAGAAAAGGACGGAACGCCTATTCCTGCAAGTTTGGGGGTACACGAACATTGGAATAACGCAGAAGAAAAGAAGTATTCCCGAAATCTTGGTCTGGATAAAGGAATCGAACTGGTGTACATCCAAGGGACCTCTGGAGTGGAAAACCGTGGGTCTTTCTCAATCAAAGGATTTCAGTTGGAGCAGAATTATCCCAATCCTTTTAATCCTTCCACAGAAATTCAGTACCATCTTTCTGAAACCGTTCGGGTGGCACTTTTGATTTGTGGGATTGACGGAAAGCCGGTCCGAACTCTTTTTTCTGGCACTCAGCAGGCAGGTTCGTATCGCTTTTTCTGGGATGGGTGTTTGGATTCTGGGGCTCCTGCGGCCTCAGGGGTGTATCTCTGTACGCTCAGGATTGAGAAAGACGGAATTTTCTCTCAGAGTTCCAGAAAAATGGTACTCACTCGATAAACACAGAAGCCAATAGAGGAGCGTATGAAGAGAATCCGAATTGCATGGAGAAGTCTGGCTTTTCTCGTGTTCATAGGGTTGGCCTGCAGACAAACCACGGAGCCTCTGTTGAAAACCGGTACTTTAACCGGAGTCATTCGTAGTGGAGAAATCGGGCTCCAAGGTTTCCTCTTTTGGGAGGATAGCTTATTGACCACCACTGGTTCTGATGGAACTTTTTTGCTGGAAAAGATGAAACCCGGGCATTATTCTCTGACTGCTTCTGCTTTAGGATATGGAGACACCACGCAAACCATAAATGTCGTTTCTGCCGAGACCACGACCGTTGTTTTTAATCTTCGTCCAGATTCGAGGAAAGGCCAGGTTTTGGGCGAATTCCAGGATGGAGCGTTCTTTCGTCAAATGAGTTTGCAAAATTCAGATCTCCAAAAATGGAGCGAAAAGGAGATCTTTGAGGGCGGGACTGGAGCCACGCTTCAGGCAAAAACTTTTGGACCTGAACTTCCAGATCGAAAGGTCTTTTTAGGAGATAGCCTTCTGGGTTTTGCCGATGCCTGGGGCCAGTATGCAATTACCATCCCGTGGGGGACATACCCTCTTACAGGCACATGCGAAGGGTACCAGAGTCAAACGCGGGTAGTGAAAGTCGTTCCCAATGGCAGGGTGTATTTGAATTTTTATTTATGGAAGCTTGAGTGAAAGCATCGCTCCAAAATGATTTCCACGAAAGCCAGGTTTTTCCCCTGGCTTTTGTTTTTTTGTCTTGATTCTTATGAATCATTTTATTATAATTTTTTATAAAAATCAGTCCCATTAAAGATCACAAAAGCATTGGAAAAAATACCAATAGAGTGTAAAAATTGAGAAAACAATCCTTTTCTCTAAGCATTAAACCAAAGAGAAAGATCTTTCTTCTTTTCCTGGGGATACTTCCCTGTTTTTTTTTCCTTTGGGCAGACGCATTCCGAGTGGAGTTATAACCTTTGCATTTATGAAGTCAATGTCCGGCAATATACTGAAGAAGGCACTTTTTCTGCATTTGCAGAACATTTGGATCGACTTAAGGCAATGGGGATCGGGATTCTCTGGTTTATGCCCATTCATCCCATTGGTGTAAAAAATCGTCTCGGTACACTCGGAAGTTATTATTCAGTCCGGGATCACTTGGCTGTGAATCCTGAATTTGGCACTCTGCAAGACTTTAAAACTCTAGTCCAAGAGATTCATAAACGAGGTATGTATGTCATTATCGATTGGGTTGGCAATCATACTGCTTGGGATCATCGATTGACTTTGGAACATCCGGAATGGTACATGAGGGATGCTAAGGGAAGATTTATTCCCCCTCCTGGAACTAATTGGACCGATGTGATCCAACTCGATTACTCTCAATCAGGACTTCGAGAATACATGATTCAGGCCATGAAATTCTGGATCGAAGAAACGGACATCGATGGATTTCGATGCGATGCGGTGAGCATGATGCCTAAAGAGTTTTGGAAAGAAGCAATCCCTGCTTTGAAATTAGTAAAGCCCAATCTTTTTATGCTTGCTGAGGCAGATGGGCCAGAGTGGTACGATCTTGGATTTGATATGACCTATGCATGGGGGCTTTATGGTTTTGGGGATGGAGTGCTGGCGCGGATTGCAGAGGGCAGCAACAATGCAAGCCATTTAAGCAGTTATGTTAGTAATGAGACTACGAAGTACACAGGTGCAAAATATCGGATGTATTTTCTCTCAAATCACGATGAAAATTCCTGGTATGGGACGCCTTATGAACTTTTTGGAGAGGCAGAAGAAACATTTCACGTCCTCATTACCACGTTACCCGGAATGCCTCTGGTTTATAGCGGTGAGGAAGCAGGTCTGGATACACGATTGGCTTTTTTTGAAAAAGACTGTATTCTTTGGCGTGAACATAAAAATGCAAACCTTTTTACTACTCTTTTTCATCTAAAAAAGAGAAATCCGGCACTTTGGAATGGAGATCAAGGGGGCTTATTTCGTCGGGTATTAACAAATAACAACACCGATGTTTTTGCATTTATACGTGAAAAACAAAAGGAGAAAATTTTTGCAGTGTTTAATCTTTCCAATTCTTTTCAGCACGTGAGTTTTAAGGGGACTGCTTTTATTGGCTTTTATCGAGATGTGTTTACAGGCGATACTCTCACGTTTTCAGCCAATGGAGAAATGACGCTTTTTCCATGGGGATATGGCGTGTACGAAGCCATTGGGGTGAGTACGGGTTTTCTTCCAGAACTCGAAGTATCTCATTCATTTTTTCTGGGCCAGAATTATCCAAATCCTTTCAATGCATCCACTCGAATTTCTTATTCTCTTCCGGAATATGCACAAGTTACATTCAAAGTCTTTGATTTATTGGGGAAGCCAGTGTGGGTTTTCCCTTTGGGGATGCAACCTCCCGGAATGCACGAAATCACATTCTCAGGAGAATATTTTCCTTGCGGAATGTATTTTTATCAAATGGAAGCCGGGGAGAAAAGAGAGTTGAAGCGAATGGTACTTGTTCGATAAAAAAATTTTAATCATGGGAGGTTTCCGTGAGTAGAAGATTTTGCTTTTTGGCACTCATTGCATTCATGCAGATCGATGCATTGGGAGGTGAACAATTACGATTTTCTACCACCTCTCAAACTCTCATACTGGTTTCTGGTTTTCCAAAATGCGGAATTGAGGGGTGGGGGATAGGAGGGGCAGAGGTTGCAGTGCCCGGGAATGTCTCTGCTCCTATTCATAATCCTGCTGGAATGCAAATGGACAAATGGATAGGCTATGCAGAACTTGGGAAATGGGCTTCTACGGAATGGCTTTTGAATGCAAAAATCAATGGCCAGTGGATTGCTCCAAGTTATGCGGTCATCGGATTTCCTTTAAAGCCATTTCATGTTTCGATTGGGTATTTCAATGAGTACAATCAACTTTTCATTCTCCGGTCAGAAATCTTCACAATCGACCAACCTGAAGGTACAGGAAAATTTAAGGAATGGGCGAGAACGAAAATTAAACTTCATACCTATTTTGGTTCAATGCAATATGCGCCCAATGAGAAGCTTTCTATTGGCCTCACTTTGGGTTTCAATGCATTTTCCCATTTTGATAAGATAGGGAATACAAAAGCCAAGGGGGATGGTTTTGGTGCTTGTTGGATGGCGGGCATCATGATAAAACCATTTGAACATTTTACTTTTGGTTATAGTTTGAAATATGTTTCAGATATTAAATATTATTTAAAAGTGTATGAACAACCTTCACAAACCCTGACAATTGAGACAGATACCACAATCCAGGGAAACCAGCCAGTGAGAGAACTTCAATGGGATAAATTCAAATATATAGCCAAGTTTCCTATTTTATTTGAAACCGGTTTTTCGTATCAAGTCACAAAAAATTGGGCATTGTATGCAGAACTCGAAGTCCAGAAGTGGCGGTTTCTCCATGAAGAAAACTTCGATGTGGCCAATTATCATCTGGGATCGAGTATTTCACTTGCGAGACCATTCAAATTGTCTTTTGGGTATTTTACACAGAATGATTCTTATGCCACACGATGGTATTGGTTGGAAGAAAATCCCAATGACCTGGATCAACGATTTCTTACCGTCGGGATAAGAGCAGATATTTTCAAATCCCTATCCATTTTGGGTTTGGCCATGGATAGTCATCTCTTAAAACGAAAACATCAACCTCAAAAATATTTGCAATCTTATTATTCTGCAGGCTTATTGATTCAACTTTAATATTTAACGGAGAGTGAAAAGACTCATGAAGGTGGTTGGGGCTCTTCTCCCATGAGTTTTCTCACTTCATTTACAATGCGTTCAATTTTTGTGCCTTTATTGATAAACGCATCGGCCCCGCATTGTTTGGCCAATGCTTCCTCTTCTGGACCCATACGAGAAGTGAGAATGAGGACAGGAATATGGTGGAGTCGCTTATCAAATTTAATCATTCTGCAAACCCGATGGCCGTCCATGCCGGGGAGCATAAGATCCAATATCACACAATCGGGTTTTAATTGACGGACCAGAGAAAGTCCGGTAAGCCCATCTTGCGCACAAAAAATCTGATAGTGATACTCTTTAAACCATTTTTCGAGCATCCGAAGAACCGCTTCATTGTCGTCGATGATGAGAATCCGTTTTGAAGATGCACTTTCCATTGATTCCTCCAATTAAAATTAAGACAGAAAAAATCAATTTGCAAGTTTCAACTTCCAATTTTGACAGTCCAATACGGCCAATCCCTGACGTGAATTGATGCGCAGAATCCAAAATTTTAATGAAATTTCAGTTTGGCCTTGACTTTTATGTATGATTTGTTATTATTGTGACAATACAGAGCCATGCAAATCCGTGCACACATTATAGTTTCGGGAATGGTTCAAGGGATCGGGTATCGATATTTTGTCCAACGGACTGCACGTCGTTTGGGACTGGTTGGATGGGTTCGTAATCTTTGGAGTGGAGAAGTGGAAATCGAGGTCGAAGGAGAAAGGGGATTGATTGAAAGTCTCATCAAAGAGCTTCGGACAGGGCATCCCTATGCTACGGTACGGAATATTACCCTTCAATGGAAGGAATACACCGGGGAATTTAAAGACTTTTCCATTACATTTTAGAGGGAACTCTTTAAGACTTTAGATTTCCACGAAAAAATACTTGACTTTTCCCAAAATTGATTTATTTTTATATAGAGACTATTTGGATGAAGCGAATGTAGCTCAGTTGGTAGAGCGCCAGCTTCCCAAGCTGGATGTCGCGGGTTCGATCCCCGTCATTCGCTCTTTTTTTATTTTTACCCTTTTCATTAATCCACACGAGGAGGTCATATGCTTCGCACTCGATTCTATTTCGCGATGCTTTTGTTTTCTCTCTTCCCCTTGGTCATTTTTTCTCAAGGCTATTACCAGCAATTCGGTTCTGCAGGTACAGTGGATTGGACAAATCAGGTCATCCGAGCCACTGGGATTGGTGCGCCCAATGTGAACCTTCCTTTGCCTCAGCAAAGGGCAGGAGCTCTTCGGGCTGCGCAGATGGATGCCCTTCGGAAACTCCTTGAAATGGTGAGAGGAATTAATCTCAATGCAGAGACCGTGGTAGAAAATGCCATTGTCACCAGTGATGTGATTCGAAGCAGTGTGGAAGGGGCAGTCCGAGGCTATCGAATCGTGGATACGAGATACATGTCTTCCGGAGACGTGGAAGTGGACGTGGAAGTGCCCCTTACTGGCATTCTCATGGATGTGTTGCTTCCTCCCCCTCAGGCCTTTGGTGGAGGGACATGGGTAGGAGCAAAAGTACCTGTATGTCCATTGTGTGGTCAACCCTGGCCTTCAGGAAAGCCTGTGCCTCCAGGAGTGACGTTAAGTACAGAAGATTGGACTGGAGAAGAAGTCTCCGGCGTGGTCTCTGGACTCATTGTGGATGCCCGGGGCTTGGGCGTTCGGCCTGCCATGGCACCCAGAATTTTGGATGAAAATGGAAATGAAATTTACGGTTCCAAATTTGTGAGTCGAGAATATGCAGTCGATGTGGGTATGGTGGGATATGAAAAAGATATCGATCGTGCCCAAAAAAATGAGCGGGTGGCCAGTACTCCTTTGATTGTAAAAGCCATTCGGGTTTCTGGCCCCAATCAAACGGATGTCGTGATCAGTAATGCAGATGCACAGAAGATTCACAATGCAGCCAGGCACATGAATTTCTTACAGCAATGTAAAGTGATGTTTGTGCTGGATTAAAATCCAAGACAAGGAGGAAGCGCCATGTTTTCTCGTGGTTCCGGATGGAAATTGATTTTTGGTTGGTTCATTGTAGGCCTTTTAATACAGTGCGGTCCCAAACCCATTCCCAAAGAATCCGTATTGGATACTCCTGAAAATCATTACAGCCAAGGTCTTCGTGAGCTCGAGCGAGGCCGGCTCGATGCAGCCACGGAAGAATTTCAGCGGGCGATTGCATTGGATCCAAAGTATGCAGGAGGCTATGTGGGTATGGCCTTGGTGTGGGGTGAGAGGGAAAATTTTGAAAAGGCCTTTGAGGCCGTGGATAAGGGGCTTTCCAAAAACGATCGTTTTATCGATGGGTACATTGTCAAAGGCCAGCTTTATGCAAAAGAAAAAAAGGGAGACAATTGGCTTGAAAATGCCATTTCTCAGTATGAAAAAGCATTGAAAATCAATCCCAATAGTGAGAAGGCCCTGTTTTATAAAGGCAAAGCGTATGAAGAAGCCTATGTGTTTGACCAAGCCGCACTTCAATTTCAAAAAGTCATTGAACTCAAAGGCGAATATGCCAAACAGGCCAATGATGAATGGGAATTGATGCAAAAAATTCAAAGAGCCAGTCCAGGGACAAAACTCGGGAAAAAGATTGCACTGATTCCAGAAATTGATCGGGCAGATCTTGCGGTTCTTTTTATCGAAGAACTCAAGCTTCTCGAAATCCTTCAAAAAAGGCAGCCAAAACTGTACAATACCAAATTTCGTCCTCCAGAAGATGTCACTGCGTATCCTACTGAAAAAAGGGAAGAGGCTCCCTTGGCCACGGATATTGCCGATCACTGGGCCAAGCATTGGATTGAAGATGTGCTCAAGGCAGGGGTGATGGAGGTCTTTCCGGATCATACTTTTCAACCGGATCAGAAAATTACCCGGGCGCATTATGCCATGTTTATTCAGAATATCCTCATCGCGATTACTGGCGATGCTTCGCTCGCTTCCAAATATTTTGGCCAGGAATCTCGATTCCCAGACGTAAATCCGACCCATTATGCGTATAATGCGATCTGTCTGGCAGTGGACCGGGGCATCATGAAAGCAGATCCCATCGACGGATCTTTTGGAATTTCCAAGCCTGTTTCAGGCGCAGATGCCTTGCTCATCATTCGAGAATTTCAGAATGCGCTTCGGATGACTTTTTAAGGGAGTTTTCTCGTGTCGCGACTGTTTCCTTTTCTTTTTGCATTTGTTTTGGTTTTCTCCTCTCTGCATGGCCAAGAGCCTTCGGGTCCGGTCAAAGAAGTCATTGTCACAGGGGTGGGTTCTATTCTCCAAGGGGACATTGCCCATGCCAGAGACGATGCCATTGAAGATGCATTGCGTCGGGCTGTGGAAGACGTAATGGGTCTTTTGCTTTCTTCTGAGACCTTGGTTGAAAATTTTCAGCTTGTGGAAGATCGGATTTTTACAAAAACCCAAGGGTACATTCAGCGGTATGAAATCATCAAAGAAGGAAAAAGGGAAGGTCAGCTCTACGAAGTGCAAGTCAAAGTGCTGGTCAAACTTTCTGAACTTCAGAATGATTTAGAGGCCATTGGCACCCTTTTACGACGAAAAAAGATGCCCCGCTTGATGGTCATGATTGAAGAAAAAAATATCGGAGAAAGCCCCAGTGCGTATCATCTCATTGAAGCCCAGTTGAATACTGCAGAATCTGCGTTGATGGAAAAATTGATGGCCAAAGGATTTCGTTTTGTGGATCCTCAAATCATTGCCCGAAATCTCAATCTCCAGAAAGCGAATGCCATTTTGGGAGGCGATGTGCAATTGGCTTCTGCATTGGGGAAAAAAGTAGGCGCAGAGTTGATCCTTGTGGGCAAAGCCATGGCCACTGCCACTGAGGTGGAAGCTTTTGGGACAAAAATTCGATCTCAACAAGCCACGGTCACGGTTCGTGCGATTCGGAGTGAAACCGGGGAAATTCTCTGTACCGCCACAGAACAGGGCAAGTTTTCCCACATTGATGACATTGCCGGGGGGATCAAGGCCATTCAGCAGGCCTGCGACCGAATTTCAGAGACTTTGGTCAAGCAAATCCTCGATCGTTGGCAGGCCGATGTCACTGCAGGAAATATTCTCATTCTCCAAGTCTTAAACGTCAAAGATTATTCCCAGCTCAACCGGTTTAAGGCGTCTCTCAAGTCGTATGTGCGAGGGATACTCTCTGTCATCCAACGGGATTTTTCAGACAACATTGCCACTTTGGAAATCGAAATGAAAGGGGATGCAGAGGATTTGGCGCAAAAACTTTCTTCCATTTCCATGGAAGATTTTCCTTTCCAAGTCACTGAGGTGAATGAAGGTGGAGTCACCATCCGGTTGAATGCTTCCATCCCTCAATCTAACCCAGGCATTGAAAGTCCAGACACGCTTCAGTAATGGGTGTGTGATTTCTCCGGCATTTTATTGACATTCCCATACGCACTGGTTAATTTCTGACATGGCATTTATTGCAGATTTTCATATTCATTCCCATTTTTCTCGGGCTACAAGCAAAGACCTTACGCCAGAGCACATTGCCCGCTGGGCTCGCATCAAAGGGATTCACGTGGTGGGCACGGGCGATTTTACCCATCCCGGGTGGATTCAAGAGCTTAAAGAAAAATTGATTCCTGCAGAGCCGGGGCTTTTTCGGCTTAAGTCGGAATTCCAAATCGAACCCAATGTACACGAAAGTGTCCGTTTTCTTCTCACTGCGGAAATCAGTACCATTTACAAAAAAAGAGGCAAAGTCCGAAAAATCCACAACGTGGTTTTTGTGCCTGATTTCGAAACCGCTGAAAAAATCATCCATCGGCTTACCAGTCTGGGATTCCATCTCACTGCAGATGGCCGACCCATTTTGGGAATGGACTCTCGGGATCTCCTTGAGCTTTTACTGGACATTTCTCCTGAAATCTTTTTTGTGCCTGCCCATATTTGGACACCTTGGTTTTCCATTCTCGGCGAGAAGTCTGGTTTTGATTCTGTGACAGAGTGTTTTGAGGATTTGGCTTCCTTCGTTTGCGCACTGGAAACGGGCCTTTCTTCTGATCCTCCCATGAATTGGTTGTGCAGTGCGTTGGACGACTATGTCCTCATTTCCAATTCCGATGCCCATTCTCCAGAAAAATTGGGGAGGGAGGCCAATCGCTTTGACACCGAACTTTCCTATTTTGCGATTTGCGAAGCGCTCCGGAAAAAGGATAAGAAAAAATTTTGTGGAACCATTGAATTTTTCCCGCAAGAAGGGAAATACCATTACGATGGACATCGCAAATGCGGTATTTCTTGGCATCCTGAAGAAACCATAAAGCATCAAGGAATATGTCCCCAATGCGGAAAGCCAGTCACCATTGGCGTGCTTCATCGGGTGTATCAATTGGCAGATCGAAAAGAAATTCCGGATCTCTCTTCCCATTTTCCTTACGTTTCTGTTATTCCCTTGATGGAAATTCTTTGCGAGATTCATCGAGTGAATTCTGTGACTCAGAAAGTCACCCAGCAATATATCAAACTTGTGAAAAAGCTGGGGCCAGAGCTTGCCATTCTTTTGGATTTACCCATCGAGAGCATTCAGCAGGAAGGCGGAGAGATTTTGGCAGAGGCCATTGTCCGGATGCGGGAAGGGAATGTGCGGGTCAAGTTTGGATTTGATGGGGAATATGGGGTGATTCGTGTGTTTGATGAAAATGAAGTCCTTACCAAAACACAAGTTTCTCTTTTTCAAGAAGATCAAGAAGAGACACGGGGTTCCAAATCCCAAACCCCTGTGCGTCCTTTTGCTTCAGTGAAATCTCCGAAAGTTTTTGCTGAATACGGAGAAAAATTCTCACTTTCTTCATTTGATTTGGATGAGGATCAAAAACACGCTGTGGAACATGGCCAAGGTCCTGCCATGGTCATTGCAGGGCCCGGGAGCGGAAAGACCCGGGTCCTTGCCCATCGGATTGCCCATTTGATTCAACAGGGGATCTCTCCAGAGTCTATTCTTGCCATTACGTTTACCCATAAAGCAGCAGAAGAGATGCGAGCGAGAACGGGTGCCCTTGTTCCAGAAGGATCAAAAGTTCGGATTTCCACTTTTCATGCGCTGGGATATTCCATTCTTTGCGAATCTGGAGATGCCCGGCGGATTCTTGATCCTTCTGAACGGAATCATCTCATCGCCTCTTTGGTTCCAGGAGAAAAGGTGAAGACCATTTCAGAGGCTATTTCTTTGGCTAAACAAAATGTGCAATATCCTGAGATGCTGGAAGAGGATGCACTTCGGACAGTGTATGAGCAATACGAAGCTCTTCTCAAACAAGAAGGATTTTGGGATCTGGATGATTTGATTCTCAAAACCCTTGCCCTTTTTGAGGCTCGGCCTGATGTGGTTTCTATATATCGATCTCGGTTTCAATGGATTTTGGTGGATGAATTTCAGGATCTCAACAGGGCGCAGTACCGATTGCTCCGGGTATTGGCTCCAGAACCGAGTGCTTGTCTTTGGGTTGTCGGAGATCCCAATCAAGCCATTTACGGATTTCGAGGTGCGAGTCCAGAATTTATGGGAAAATTTCGAGAGGATTACCCGAATGCCAAAATCTATTTATTGAAAGAAAGTTATCGTTGTCCGCAGGTGATTTTAAGTGCTTCTTTTCATGTCCTTTCTTTTTCCGCTCCTCAATTAAAAGGAAAGAATCTCCCAACAAAAGTGCATCTTTCTTCTCATTCTTCTGATCGGGCAGAGGCTGAATTTGTGGCAAGAACCATTGAATCCTTGCTCGGAGGCGTGCGTTTTTTTTCCATGGACAGTGGCATTGCCACAGGGAGAGAAGAAAAGAAATTGGGTTTTTCGGATTTTGCGGTTCTCTATCGCATTGAAAAGCAAAAAGAGGTGTTGGAGTCTGCATTGGATGATCATGGAATTCCATTCCAAAGCGTGGATATAGAACCGATTTCTCAACGAGAGCCATTTTCTTCTATTTTAAAAATTTTCAAAGCGTTGCTGTATCCTCATGTGGCAATGTATCAGAAAGCCTTGGGCCAGCTTTCGCTGAATGCATTTCGATTTCAAGACCTTCGCGAGAATATTCAAACGTTTTCAGTCAAAGAAATCCTTGAAGAGATTTTTTCTCTTCTGGGACTTTCAGAGGCGATGAAAAGCCAGCCAGAAATGCGCGCTTTTTTTTCCATTGCAGAAGCATTTTCCAAAGACCCAGAAGGTTTTCTTCGCTGGATGGTGACTGGCACAGGAATAGAAATGTATCGTCCGCACATTGAAACGGTTTCTCTCATGACGCTTCATGCAGCCAAAGGCTTAGAATGGGAATGTGTGTTTATTGTGGGCGTGGAGGAAGGTCTTTTGCCTTATCGGCTTTTTGAAGGTCAAGTATCAGATATTGAAGAGGAAAGACGGCTTTTGTACGTGGGCATGACCCGAGCAAAAAGTGCCCTCTTTTTAACCCATGCGGAAAAACGGGTTCTCTTCGGACAAGAATTTCGACTGCCTCGCAGTGCATTCCTTCAGGATCTCAACGAACAATGGTTTCAAATGGAGACTTTTCAGCGAGAAAGAAAATCGCAGAGTCAGCAATTGAGATTGTTATAAAAAATTTAAAAAATAGGGCTTCTGAAAAAATTAATAGGAAGCTGGTTATCGCACTAAGCGCCAATCCGCCTGATTTAAAATTCCTTGGGATTTGATTTCAGAGATTTAAAAGATGAGTTAAAATAAGTTTATTGATTTTCTAACCACTCAAGTAATTCTTTTATACTCCCGATCGCTAAAGCAATACAAGTGTCAGCAGCTCCATAGTAGAGATGGATGGTATCCCCATCTTGTCCAAGGGTATATCCACAAGGAAATACAACATTATCTACATCGCCTCTTAATTCATATTGTTCTTTGGGTCCAAAGATCCATTCGTTGCATCTTTTAATGCATTTTTCAGGATTTTCCAAATCGAATAAAGCAAGCCCAAGGCGGTATGCTGCACTTGCCGGAGTTTGTCTCACGCCATGGTAAATCATGAGCCAGCCTTTTGGGGTTTCGATCAGAGGAGTGGCCAATCCTATTTTATAAGAGTCCCACCATCCTCCGCCTCTTGATTCCATTATGAGTTTGTGGCTTCCCCAATGTTTGAGATCGTGTGAATAAGAAATCCAAATGTGGGCTCCCCAACGGGTGGAAGGTCTATGAATCAAAGCCCACCGCCCCTTGATTCGACGGGGCAACAAGGCTGCGTCTTTGTCATCAGGAGGCATGACCATCCCAATTCTCTCATAAGATTTAAAATCTTCCGTGAGCGCAAGTGCTACTCCAGGCCCTCCACTGGAATAAGCAGTATAAGCAATGACGTATTTTTGAAGTTCAGACACATAGGTGATTCTTGGATCCTCTAATCCCCATAATTCCTCAGGATAATGGAAGGGATCAGGACTCAGTGTAGGATACGGATCAATACTCCACCCATCTATCCCATTTTTGGAACGAGCTGCACATAAGTGGGAATGCCCCCGTCGGTCTTCTACTCTACACAAGAGAAGCGTGGTACCATCTGGCAACAATGTTGCCCCGGCATTGAAGACAGTGTTTACAGGATAAGGCCACATTTCTGCAGTAAGAATTGGATTGTTTTTCCATCGTTTGAATAATTCAGGATACTGGTTGTTCATTCTCTTTTCTCTCCTTTTCTGGGAAAATATTTTCAATAAGTCGGATTTCAAGAAGTGAATGAAGAAATGCAATTGTAGATTCTGCCCCTTGGTTTTCATTGACCCGGTCTGGATGAAGACCATCTTTACATCCCCCTGTGGTGGCATCGTACAAGGGAAGATCGAGATCGTTTCTTCCAAGAAACCATTCGAACGTCCGCTTGGTTTCTTTGTACCAAAATTCTTCCCCAGTAATTCGGTATGCTTCAGCACATGCAGAGACAGTCGTTTGGGCTTCTATTGGCTGTTGATCAAAACGTGCGCGGGTACCATTGTTTTTATAAAATCCGTTTGTTCCTATTGGCACAAAATGACAGTTTGGATCCTTTGGATCGGATTTTTGTATATCCACAATCCATTTCAACGATTCAATCCCAATTTGAAAGATATGGGGTTGATTCATTGCATATCCACAAACCATTAATGCATGAGGTAACACCGCATTGCAATAACTTAAACTATTCTCAAACCAGTGCCAATTATCGATTTTATTTGAATGATATAGGGTAATTATTCGATTCACCAGTTCATCGCGAATATTTTTAGCCATTCTATCTCCATCGAATCTTTTAAGGTATTCTTGGATTCCAATAAGGGCATGGGCCCATGCACGCGGGCTTGTGGTTTCAAGGATTTTGGGGAGCGCCTGTTCAAAGAGCCGTCCAGCGATTTTTTGAAATGAAACAATATTGGATCGTCCCAGCACAAAGCCCAATGCAAGCAAGGCACGGCCGTGACAGTCATCGGATCCATTTTCTTCTTTCCACTGTTTTTGATAACTTAAAAAATTTCTAAAACGTTTGGTTTTTTCATTGAATGCATACCATAAAAATCCAAGATATTTGGTTCCTAACTCTATTGCTTCCTTTTTGTTGTGTTCTTCCAAGAGAATTGCTAGCACAAGTGCACGCGCATTGTCATCGGTAGTATAGCCTTCATGGTAATTTGGGATGATAAAGACAGCATGTTGAAGAATTCCGGTGTCGTCTGTTAATCGTTTAAGGTGATCTATCTTTAAAGGAGGAAGCTCTCCAGGTCTTTGCTCAAGTGTCTTTATAATTGGACCTTTTCGTGTTAAATGAAGATGGTGTATTTTTACCTGTTCAAAGCATTCCAAATATTGTTGAACCACTTTCGGCCATATCATTTCACGGCTATACAAATATGCGCGTTTTCGCATGGCATGTCTTTTGGGTTCATCTTCAAGTAAATGGATAATATGATCGGCAATGGCTTCAGAATCTCTAAATGGGACGAGGATACCACGTTCTTCCGCTAGCATTTCTTCAGCATACCAATATGGGGTGGACAACACTGCTTTTCCAGCTCCTACTGCATACGCCAAAGTACCAGAGACAATTTGTGCCCGATTGAGGTAAGGGGTAACGTAGAAGTCGGCTCCGCCAAGGAAATCGATGAGTTCTTCTAGACTTACAAATTGGTTGTAAAAAATCACATGCTTTTCCACACCTTTCTCATATGTCAATCGCTGTAGATACAATCGGTACGTTTCCCCTTCATGGCGTCTTATATTTGGATGAGTAACTCCTAAAATAATATAAACAACATTCGGATAACGGGAGATAATCTTTGGGAGCGCAGAGATCATGTATTCTAATCCTTTATTAGGGGAGAGCAAACCAAAAGTTAATATGACAATTTTCCCTTCCACACCAAATTGGTCTTTATGAAAACTTGGATCCACAAATGGGATATCCGGAATTCCATGGGGTATCATTTTGATTTTTTTCGTCGGGATTTTATAGATTTCTCGCAGAAATTCTACACCTCGATAGCTCAGAGCAATTAATTGATCTGACCGTACAGCAATTTCATCGAGAACCCATTTTTGTTCAACACTTGGTTCTTCCAAAATGGTATGCAATGTGGTGACCACAGGTACATTGAGTTCTCGTAAAAAAGCCAAAATATGACTCCCGGTTTTTCCTCCAAAAATACCATATTCATGTTGGAGACATACGACATCCACATTATTGATATTTAAAAAGTCAGCTGCTCTTCGATAGGAGTCGATATCTTTTTCTATTATTTCGAATCGTACCCGGGACGGATAATCATAGCCTTCTTCAATGTCAGTAATCGGGAGCGCAATGAAATTTATATGGGGATATTGAGCAGCAATCGTTTCACAAAGATCTGTGGTAAAAGTGGCAATCCCACATTGCCTAGGCACATAATTTCCTACAAAAGCAACCTGATGTAGAAACGAATTTTTTGAAGAATTGTTGAAAACCATTCAAAACTCTTTCATGCTAGTATTGTTGAGCGGAAAATTACACTTTTAGAATATTCCGTTTCCTGCTCATTATAAAAACGGTGTGTATCTCTTCTCTAGATTTTTGAAAAGTTTTACCTCTAATTATACATTCCATCCACGAATTTATCTACAAGAAAAAAATTCAACTATTTCATGGAGACTTTCGGAGCTTTGTACGATCATAAAATACTAGAAAATTGTGAAAATCATAAACTTTAAAAAGTTAATAAAATTTATGTTTGGAATCAAGGCTATTGTAGAGCCAAGAGTGATATTGCATGAGGTTCATCCGAAGGCAAAAAGGATGGAACAAGTATTCAATCTTCCTCCGATTCTCTTAGACCATTTCGTAAAAGATGGATACCATGTACCTACATCAGACAAGCCACTTTCTCTTTTTTGTTGACTCCCGTTTAAAAAAATTGTATTTTCTATCCACTTATGAAGCACATGCACACACATAAATCCAGCGCTGAGGCCAAAAAGGGGATTCGCCCGAAGTATCTTTTGTTCTATTTTTTACTCATTTGTATTCCTTTTCTTTTCCTGGCTCTTGTGGAAATTGGACTGCGGATTGGGGGATATGGTCCGGATCTTCGTCTCTTTATTCCTGTTTCAGAAGAATTGCCTCAGTTTTTGCGGATCAATCCACAAGTTTCCCGGCGATATTTTTATCTTCTATCTGCATCGCCAACCCCTTCCAAGGATTTATTTCTCAAAGAAAAGCCCTCCAATGGCTACCGCATTTTTGTGTTGGGCGGTTCCACGACTGCAGGGTTTCCCTACGGGAATAATCTCACTTTTTCTCACATTCTCCAAAAACGCTTGATAGATGCATTTCCTGAACGGAAAATTGAAGTGGTGAATTTGGCCATGGCTGCCATCTGCTCCTATACCTTGGTCGATTTCATGGATGAAATTTTAGAGCAGAAGCCAGATTTGATTTTGGTCTATGCGGGGCACAATGAGTTTTACGGCGCCATGGGCGTTGCTTCCATGGAATCATTTGGAAGGAATCCGCAATTTGTTCGGTTCTACCTTCAAATGGAACGGTTCAGATTGTTCCTTTTGATCCGGGACACCATCGGAAAAATACGGATTGCTGTCCTGAAGAAAAAACTGGAAAACGAAAAAACAGGCCCTGTCACTTTAATGGAACGGATCGTGGCAAATCCCAATATTCCCTATGGGAGTGCATTATATCAAAAAGGGAAAAAACAGTTTGAGAGCAATCTCATTCAATTGGTCAAAAAGTGTAAAAAAGCCCGTGTGCCCATTGTGCTCAGTGAATTGGTGAGCAACATTCGGGATCAGGCTCCATTTGCTTCGATTGATGAGGATACGACGCTTTCTGCACAGTTCATGTTTCAAAAAGCCAGATCGCTTGAATCCCAAAATCGATGGGAAGAAGCCAGAGCGCTTTACTATCGAGCCAAAGATTTGGATCCTGTGCGGTTTCGTGCCCCTGAGGACTTTAACACGATCATTCATCAGATCGCAGAGCAAATGGATGTTCCGGTCGTGCCAATGAAAAAGGCATTTGAGCTTGCTTCTCCACATGGGCTGATCGGTCAGACCTTACTCTGTGATCATCTCCATCCCAATATCGATGGATATTTTGTGATGGCGGATGCATTTTTTAATACCCTGAAAACCCATGGTTTTATTTCGTCACTATGGAAGCCTAATCTTTTGCCTTCTTCATTTTACCGAAGGCATTGGGGATATACTGCCTTGGATTCCTTGTATGGAGAAATCGGCATTCGATTTTTGAAAGGAGGATGGCCGTTTCGGCCAAAGACACTCCCTCATTTGGGGCTTTCGGGATACGAGCCGAAAACATTGCCAGAATCTTTGGCTGTGCAATTGATTCTCGAAAAGAATACTGGTTTTACCCTGGAACTTGGCCATTTACGTTTGGCAGAATACTACGAAAAAAAAGGTGAATTCGAAAAAGCATTTCAGGAATATCGCGCTTTGTGGTACACCATTCCCCATGAAATTTTGTTTTATCAAAAAGCAGTGCGTGTGCTTTCGGCCATGAAAGCCACTGATTCCATGCTCGAAGTGTTACAAGAATCTCTTGCCTATATCGACACGCCTTTTGCCCATCGAGGGCTGGCCAATTTATATATTCAAAAAAAGCAATATCGAGAAGCCATTTTCCATCTCCAACGGGCTTTGGCTTTTCAACCCAATCAACCCGAGTTGCTTTATTCTCTCAGCGTGGCCTATTTGGGCGCAGGATTTTTGAATGAGGCCTGGGTTTCGATCCAACAGTTAGAAAGAGAATATCCTTCTTATCCAGGGCTTGCTCAACTGAAGAAGACTTTTCGAAAAGGTTTGGAACTTCAAATGCCGATACGAGAGGAAGTACCATGAATATTTTAGGAATTTCCGCCTTTTATCACGACAGTGCCAGTGCTTTGGTTCGGGATGGGGAATTGATTGCTGCAGTGCAGGAAGAGCGATTCACCCGCCGGAAACACGATTGGCGTTTTCCAGAAAATGCAATTCAATATTGTTTGAAAGAAGGGAAAATCGAGCCCAAGGATTTGGATTTTGTGGTTTTTTATGATAAGCCATTCCTCAAATTCGAACGGATTCTTGAGACGTATTTTGCCACTGCCCCTTTGGGAATTGCTTCTTTTATTCAGGCCATGCCCCTTTGGATCAAGCAAAAGCTCTGGATGAAAGAATTGATTCAAAAGGCCCTGAAGGGATACGAAGGTAAAATTCTTTTTACTGAGCATCATCAATCGCACGCTGCGTCTGCTTTTTTTCCTTCTCCATTTCAAGAAGCGGCCATTGTGACCACAGACGGTGTTGGAGAATGGGCCACCACGAGCATTGGTTTTGGAAGTGGAAACCGAATTCGACTCATCGAAGAAATTCATTTCCCCCATTCTTTGGGCATGCTCTATTCTGCATTTACGTATTATACGGGCTTCAAAGTGAATTCTGGTGAATACAAAGTCATGGGGCTTGCTCCCTATGGAGAGCCAAAATACGTGCAGACCATTCTCGATCATCTGATCGATTTGCGTGAGGATGGCTCTTTTCGTCTCAACATGAAATATTTCAATTATCTTTCTGGTCTCACCATGACAAATCATCGGTTTCATCAATTGTTTGGTGGGCCTCCCAGAAAACCCGAGACCTGGCTCACCCAGAAAGAAATGGATCTTGCGCGCTCTGTACAAGAAGTCATCGAACTGGCCATGTTTCGCTTGGCCAGACGGGCAAAACAAGAGACTGGAGCAAAATACCTTTGTCTTGCAGGCGGAGTGGCATTGAATTGCGTGGCCAATGGGAAGTTGCTCAAGTCTCAACTCTTCGATGACATTTGGATTCAACCTGCAGCCGGCGATGCAGGAGGGGCTGTGGGGGCCGCGCTTGCAGTGTGGTACGAATATTTGGGTCACGAGCGAAAGGCAAACGGAACTCACGATATGCAGAAAGGCTCGTTTCTTGGTCCTGCATATTCGGATCAAGAAATTCAAGAATTTTTAGATTCGCATCATATCCCATATCGACGTTTTGATGACAATGCACTTGTAGAAGAAGTGGCCCGATTGCTCGAACAGGGGAAAGTGGTGGGGTGGTTTGTGGGGAGGATGGAATTTGGCCCTCGCGCGTTGGGTTCTCGGAGCATTTTGGGAGATCCTCGAGTGCCCACCATGCAAAAAACCATGAATCTCAAAATCAAATTTCGTGAGTCTTTTCGACCCTTTGCGCCTGCCGTGTTGGATACCGAGGTTTCAAACTATTTTGAATTGGACCGGCCGAGTCCTTACATGCTTCTTGTGGCCAATGTGCGGAAGGAATTGTGTTATCCAATGACTGATGAGCAGAAAAAACTATGGGGTATTGATCGTTTGAATGCAGTACGGTCCACTATTCCTGCGGTGACCCACGTGGATTATTCCGCACGCATTCAGACTGTCCATAAAGAGACCCATCCGAAATTCTATCAATTGATGCAAGCATTTCGAAAGCGGACGGGCTGTGGGGTGCTGGTCAATACGAGCTTTAATGTCCGAGGAGAACCTCTGGTGTGTTCTCCCGTGGATGCGTACAAATGTTTTATGCGGACTGAGATGGATTTTCTCGTATTGGAAAATTTTCTTCTGGACAAAAAGGAGCAACCTGAATTCATTGATGATATCAATTGGCGCGAAACGTTTCAATTAGATTAGTGGAGAAATAGAATGGATCCATCAAAATTCAATGACAAAAAAGAATGGCGGAAATTTGGATTTGGATTTTCTCTTATTTTAGCAGGTATTGGGACCATTCAGTTGCTCCGTGGACATTCCCTGGGTTTTTATTTTTATGGATTTGCCATTGTCTTTTGCCTAATGACCTTTGTTTTTCCAATGGCTGTCAAACCGTGGATGATTTTTTTCACTTATGTCGGCAGAGGGATTGGATGGTTTACCACCCGACTTATCTTGTGTTTGGTGTTTTATCTTTTAATTACTCCGCTTGCCATTGGATTTAAGCTTTTTGGGAAAAAGTCCATGGCCATGCGGCCAGATCCCTCCCTTCCCACATATTGGATTCGGCGAGAAAAAGAATTTAAAGACAAAACTTCGTTTGAGAATCAGTATTAATCTCATCATTCAATCAGAGGAGTAAGGTATGTCCAAACTGAGTATTTTTTCTGAATTCTGGCAGTTTTTGAAAGTACGAAAAAAATGGTGGCTGACCCCCATTGTTTTGGTGTTAATTCTTTTGGGCGCTTTGATTATTTTTACAGAAGGTTCTGCCTTGGCCACTTTTATTTATGCATTGTTTTAGAATTTTCTGTGAAGAAGACTTGAGGCAAGTGCTTCTAAGTCTTCTCGTGCTTCTGTGGCAGGCATTTGTTTTAGAAATGAAAGGCTGGTTTGAATACCAGTTTCAACAGCATTTTGGGCCGCAGTGAGGGTTCCGGTTCTTTCAAAAGCAGTTTTTATTTCTTCGATTTCTTCTTGAGAAAGAGGGCCTTTTCCCCACAATGCAAGAAATCGCTCTTTCTCTTTACTGTTTGCATGAGAAAGGAAATGGGTGGATAAAAAGGTTTTCTTTTTTCCTGCAAGATCACTTCCAATGGGTTTGCCTAGAATCGCATTGGTCGAAATGACATCCAGTAAATCGTCCTGAATTTGGAAGGCGCATCCCAGATGAAAACCAAACTTTTCCATGGCTTCGCATTCTTCTGGTGTTCCATTTCCTAAAAGCGCGCCGGTTTCACAGGAAAGCGCAATGAGTTTGGCCGTTTTTCTCTGGATCATGTCCAAATATTCATCCAAAGTAATAGCGTCTCGGGTTTCGAAGGCTTTGTCCAATGCTTGACCTTCACACACAATGAGCAACCCTTCTGCAAATTTTTGAATCACTTCGAGAATGCGAGGATGGTGCGTTCTTAACAGCGCAGAAAAGGAAAGGGTGACAAGCCCATCTCCCGCGAGTATGGCTGTGGCTTCGTCCCATTTGGTATGCACAGTGGGTAAACCCCGTCGGAGATCATCGTGGTCCATAATATCGTCGTGAACCAGTGTAAACGTGTGGAGAAGCTCAATGGCAATGGCAGCATCGAGACATTGTTCGATATGTCCTCCCACTGCTTCGCACGAAAGCAAAAGAAGAAGGGGTCTTAACCGCTTGCCTCCTGCCTGAACCACATACGCCATGGGCTCATACAGGGTTCTGGGTTCATGAACAGAAATAAAATTCTGGATGGCATTTTCCAGAATCGAGACACGCTGTTGAATTCGAGGTGAAAGTTTCATTGTCTTACCTGATCTTAATGAGAATTCCTTTTCGATGGAGTTTAGCGACAGAATCACTTCCTGTAAGGAATAACACCATTCGGAATTCTTCTCTCCATTTTTGGATTAACCGGTACAATGGCTCTGCTTTGGGTTTGATTCCAATGGCTTTTAGCATGGGAAGGGCAGCCCCACACAATTCTGCTCCCAAGGCAATGGCTTTGGCCATGTCAATGCCGTTTCGTATGCCTCCAGAAGCAATGATTCTTGCGCCCTTGACCTGTTTTACCATTTCAATGGATTTGGCTGTAGGGATGCCCCAGTCCCAAAACGCCTGAGCCAATTCTTTATTGGCTCTTCTGTGGAATTCAATGGCTGTCCATGAAGTGCCACCTGCACCCGCCACGTCAATATACGTCACCCCCACATCCACAAGCTGTTTTGCCACAGATTGGGAAATGCCGCAGCCGATTTCTTTCACAATGACAGGGACAGAGAGTTGTCGGACCAGTTTTTTGATTGCGTTGAGCACGCCTCTGAAATCTCGGTTGCCTTCCTGCTGGAGAATTTCCTGAAGTGGATTTAAATGCACTGTCATGGCATCTGCTTGGATGAGATCCACGAGCTTCTGAATCGGAGAAAAGTCTTTCATTTTGATAATTTCACTGGCCCCAATGTTTCCAAGAATCGGAATAGTGTGGGAGTGTTTCTGTACCACCCGATACGTTTCCAGATGCTTGGCGTTTTCGATCATCTGTCGTTGGCTGCCCACGCCCAAAGCAATCTTTTCTTTTTCGCACACTTCCCCAAGAATTTGATTAATTTTTTCTGCGCCCGGAAAACCTCCAGTCATGGCAGTAATCATGAGGGGGAAGGAAATGGTTTTCCCGAGGAAAGTGGTTTTGGTATCGACTTCATGAAATGCCATTTCTGGAAGGGCACAATGGACAAAGTCGTATTTTTCAAACTCTGAAGTTTTGGTGCGGAATTGGACATTGTGATTCAGAGCAATCTCGATATGCTCTTTTTTTCGTTTTGAAGTCGACATTGCGGATTTGTTTTAGTTTTTTCTTACAGAAAGTAAGGAATATGATAACAAATTTGAAGGAGAATGTCAATTTATTTTTACAGAATAATGGAGTTAAGAAAAGCTTCAGAAGAAATGGAATTTAGGAGCTTCGGTGATACATCTCTGACTGCGTTTGCCTGAGAAAGAATTTTACCCTTTGGAGAATTACTCTATCCTGACAAATCGGCTTTTTTCCTATAGAAATGAAACACGTGTCGTGAACAAATTTTAAAAGTAGCTATTCGTATCGCAATGCCACGATGGGATCCAGTTTACTCGCTTTTTGGGCAGGGTAAAGGCCGAAGATAAATCCCACCAAGGTACAGAAGAAAAAGGCAAGGAGAAGGGTCGGAACGGGGATGACAAGAGGGAGGGGAGAAGCAATTGAAATCAGTACTGGGATTCCAATTCCGAGGAAAATGCCAATGACTCCCCCGGCTTGGGAAAGTACAATGGCTTCGATCAAAAATTGATTCAAAATGTGCTTTCGGCTTGCCCCCACTGCCATGCGAAGGCCAATTTCCCGGATGCGTTCAGAAATGGACACAAGCATGATGTTCATAATGCCGATCCCAGCCACCAGAAGAGAACACGAGGCCACAAGCAATGCAGCGATTCGGATGCCGAGCGTGGTTTTATTGAATGAATCCATTAACGTGGTATTGGACCAAATTTCAAAATCGTTTTCTTCGTTCGGAGGAACTTTTCGGACTGCCCGGAGCACGTGGATGACTTGTTCTTTGGCAATTTCCATCATTTGGGGATCTTCGACCTGGACTGTAATATTTAACGATCGGTCTTTTCCATAGTATTTTAGAAACACCGAAAGAGGAATGACCACGCGATTGTCCTCGCTTTGGCCGAATCGACTGCCAAGTTTTTCAATAATTCCAACCACCTCGTAATGCCGCCCATCAATGACGATTTTTTCTCCTATGGGATTTTGAAACGGGAACAATTCTTCCACAATATCCATTCCAATGACTGCAACCATCCGATTTTGATCGAAATCCATGTCAGTAATGGCTCTGCCTTCCTCAATAAAATATCCGTTATTGGGGAAAAACGCACTTACTCCGCCTGCCAATACCATGGTGGGACTTGTCTTTTTGTCTTTATATCCCACCGCAATACCAAATCGCCAGGCTTCTGGACCTACTCTTTTCACTGCGGGGCAGTATTTTTCAATGGCCCGGGCCTCAACCAGAGTAATATCTTTTCGCTTTCGATACTTTTCTGCCTCTGGCCCTTGAACGCCCATGACCGGATCTTTTTGAATTTGAAACGTGTCTGAGCCTAAAGCTTCCAGCTGATGCTGAATATTTTTTCGGAGCCCTTGGATGAGACTTTGCATCCCAATAATGGACATCACCCCAATGATAATGCCCAGAAGCGTCAAGAAAGAACGCATTTTATGGGTTTTGAAGATTTCAAATGCAATTCGAATGTGATCTGTGACTCTCATCTATTCGTACCTCAAAGCGACAATGGGATCCAACTGGGCTGCTTTGGAAGCAGGATAAAGTCCAAAAAATATTCCTACAATTAAAGTAAAAGCCATTCCAAGAAATCCGATGGAATAAGAAAGATGCACTGGAATGGGAGTGAACTTTCGAATCAGGATCGTGGCACCCAAAGAAAGGAGAATACCGATGACCACGCCCAATCCTGAAATGAAAATGGATTCAATGAGAAATTGCGATAAAATGGTTCTTCTTTTCGCTCCCAAGGCTTTTCGAATTCCGATTTCCCGGGTGCGGTCTGTCACGGAAACCAAAAGGATGTTCATGATGTTAATGCCTCCTACCAAGAGCGAAATGGAACCAATGGCAATCATGACAATCCACAAAATTCGGGTCATGTCCTGATACATTTGCAATAATTGGCTTTGTTGATTGATGGCGAAATCGTCTTCTTCTTCCGGTTTTAAACCGCGGGCCTGTCGCATGATTCCTTGCACCTGATCCAGGAGGGCTTCCATGGATTGGGGGCTTAGCGGTTTTACTGTAATGGTCATGGAGCGATGGGTACCGTAATATTTTTCAAATACCGTGTAGGGAATAAAGACCATAGCGTCCATGCTCTGTCCAAAAAATTGTCCCCGCTTTGCCATGACACCCACGATTCGGAAGGGGTAGGGGCCAATTTTGATCCATGTTTCGAGGGGGGAACGTTCCTGGAAAAGCTTTTCTGCCACTTCCCAGCCAATGACGCACACATTGCGACGGGCTTTGACCTCGATTTCATTGAAGAATCGGCCTGTGTTCGGAAAAACATTGGCTGTGTACATATAATCTTCAGTGGTTCCCACCACAAACACATTTTCCAGTGAGGTGTTCCGATACTGAACCGTTTGCTGGTGATCGTATTCGGGTGCCACTGCAAGTGCCAGTGTGGCTTTCTCCTTGAGGGCAAAATAATGCACAGTGCGGATGTCTTTTCTCTTTCTGTATTTCACAAATTCTTCAGTGGATCGGATAATCCATGGCATTTTGGAGATGTACAGCGTGTGGGTACCCAATCCAGAAAGTTCAGAACTCACAAAATGATTTAATCCTTGAATGACCGAAATAATCACTGTCACCACAAACACGCCAATGATGATGCCCAGCGTGGTCAGGATTGTGCGCAAACGATACGTTTTTAGGGCATCTATGGAAAGCTGGATGCCTTCGGTCCATTCTATTTTGGACAATCCGAACATCGTTAATTCAATTCGTCTCTTTCGATGAGTCCATCCCGAAGTCGAACAATGCGCTGGGCATGTTCTGCAATGTATTCTTCGTGCGTCACGAGAATGATGGTATTTCCAGACTGATGGAGTGAGGTAAACAAGGCCATAATGTCTTCTCCGGTTTTGGTGTCGAGATTTCCGGTGGGCTCATCTGCCAGGATAATCGAAGGATTGTTTACCAATGCCCTGGCAATGGCCACCCTCTGGCGTTGGCCTCCGGAAAGTTCATTGGGTTTGTGGTGCATCCGGTCTGCAAGCCCCACGCGGGCCAATGCCTTTTCTGCTCTTTTCCGACGTTCTGCAGGAGGGGTTCCGTTATAAATTAATGGAAGTTCTACATTCTGGAGCGCAGAAGCCCGGGGGAGTAAATTGAAATTTTGAAATACAAATCCGATTTCTTTGTTCCGAATTTCTGCCAATCGATTGTCGTCCATTTTTGCAATCGAAAGCCGGTTAAAGTTGTAAATACCAGAGGTGGGTTTATCCAGGCATCCCAAAATGTTCATTAAAGTGGATTTGCCCGAACCCGAAGGGCCCATAATGGCCACGTATTCATTTTTTCGAATCTGCAAAGTAATGCCTCGAAGCGCAGGCACTACCACAGATCCGACAATGTAATCTTTTGTAATGTTTTGCAAATCGATTAACATATTCTCACTCCATTATATCTTTTCTTCCTTGGATTTTACTGTATTGTCCACTTTGACCCGATCAAGATGCTGAAGTTGTTTGGTGAGTATCCGATAGCTTCCACTGACCACTTCTACCCCTTCCGAAACCCCTTTTACGATTTCAATTTCCGTGTCGGAAGAAATCCCTGTTTCCACAGGAACTTGATGGGCCACGCCATTCTTGATCACAAAAACCACTTTGATGGGTTTTTCTGGACTCGATGCAACTTCTTGGGTTTTTTGTGCTTTTTTTTCTTTTTTAGAACCTTTGTCCTTGGTTTTTGGTTGATCCGCTACGGGTTTTCGTGTGGTGACACATTGGAATGGCACTTTGAGCACATTTTGTTTTTTTTCTGTGATAATGTCCACTGTGGCAGACATGCCTGGACGAAGTTCTTTGGGTTTTGTCAGCATGAGCACTTTCACCAAAAAATTGGTGACTTCTTCCTGAGTGCCAATGTTCTTGGCTGTTCCGGTATTGGCAATTTCTGTCACAACTCCTTTGAAAAGCGTATCTGAAAATGCATCAATGGTAATGTGTGCAGTATCTCCCACAGAAACAGCCACAATATCATTTTCATCAATTTCTGTTTCTGCCAGTATTTTGGAAAGGTCTGCAATCACCATAATCACGTCTAATGTGAATTGGGAACCCATGGCCATTTCGCCGACTTTTTTATTCAATTGTGTCACGATTCCATCCATGGGGGAATAAATGGTGGTTTTAGAAAGATTGTCTTCCGCTTGTTTCAGAAGGGCCTGATATTGTTCGATTTGTGCTTTGGCCTGCTCATAACTCGCCTTGGCCATTTCCAGTTCAGAGGCAGAGGCAAGATTTTCACCAAACAGTTTTTCTGTCCGTTCGTATTCTCTTTTGGTTTTTTCAAACGAAGCCATGGCAAATTTGAGATTGGAACTGGCCTGTTCTACTTCTGCTTTATAAAACTCAGGATCCAGTTGAACCAAGAATTGTCCTTTTTGTACTCGATCTCCCTCTTGAACCCCCAGACGAATAATTTGCCCACTGACTTTGGCCGAAATCTTTACTTGAATTTCCGGTTGAATTTTTGCAGGCCCGGACACAGTGGCAATCAATTCGCCTCGGGTCACTTTGGCAGTTTGCACAATCCGCTTGGGAGGACTTTTTTTCAAATTGCCAAGAATAATAAGTACGAGGAGAAGCGCAATGCCTCCTCCAATAAGCCATTTTCTCTTTTTCTTATCCACTGAGTTCCCTCCTCTTTATTCTCCGATGGCTTTTTCCAATTGGGCCTTTGCAATCTGATAATCGTAGATGGCCTGAATGTGATTGGTTTTTGCTTGCGTATAGGCCACTTGGGCTGTAATCAATTCCAACATGGTTCCTGAGCCGAGTGCATATTTTTCTTTATTGAGCCGGAGATCTTCTTCTGCGGCCTGTTCTGCATCTGCAGTCACTGCGATTTGTTGTTTGGCCAGTCGAAGATTGGCCCAGGCTTGTTTGACTTCCAGGGCAATGTTCTGTTTTGTTTTTTCTAAAATTTCTTTGTTGATTTGATGTTGCAGGCGGGCCTTACTCACTTCTGCCGCACGGCTAAATCCCTGAAACACCGGAACAGAAAGTTCTACGCCAAGATACCAATTGTAATCCGTATCCAAGAAATGTTTAATTTGGTTAAATTCTTCATGCCGCCATGCGTATCCGCCATACGCATATACAGAAGGGAGAAATTGACCTGCGGCCATGTAGATTTCTGCGCGTGAAGCACGGAGATCGGCTTTGCTTTTTTTCAATAAAGGATGTTGATTCAATGCCTTCTCCAGAGCGGTTTCGTAAGGAATTTCTAAGGTATCCATCGCGGATTCTTCCACAGGAATAATTTTTTGTTCCACCTCTCTTCCCATGGCATGATTGAGATTGGCATTGGCTATTTCCAGGTCGTTCTGGGCTTGAATCAAGGCCAATCGGGCATTTTCTAACTGGACTTTGGCCCTTAACACATCAGACTTTGGAACCTTTCCGATTTCGTAAAGCACCTGGGCTTTTTTGTAAGATTCTTCAGAGGATTTCAGATTTTCTTCTTGGACTCGAACCAATTGCATTTTTTTCAAAAGCTCATAATATCTTTCTTTTACTGTAAAAATGACAGTTTGATCCGTTGCAATTGAATAGGCCTCTGCACTTTTTTTCAGCGCATGGACTCTAGACCATCCAAATACAGCGGATGCATCGAAGAGCATTTGTTGGGCAGTCACTCCTGCGCTGGAATTCCAGGATTTGATTTCATACGGTTGCTCCGGTACAGGAATTCCAGTTCGAGGATCGATGAACAGTTTCGAAGAAGGGCCTTTCACCGAGTGATTGTACCCAAGACTGGCATTCACCGAAGGCAAAAATCGAGAAGTGGCGTTTAGCACCTCTCGGGCATATATGTCTTTTTGCAATTGACTCTGGATAATGTCGTGGTTATGTTTGACTGCAATTTCAATACATTGGGCCAGTGTCATGCTCTGTTCTTGTGCTCTGAGCTGAAAGGCCATGCCGATCAGTATCCATACACCCATAAAAAATTTTGCATGCTTCATAGACATCCCCTTTATTTGATTCTTGAATTTTCTCTTAATCCATTATACGGAGGAAAATCGAAAAAGATGCCCTAACCAATAACTCAATCCCACACTGGCCAGAATCCAAAAACCCCAGAGGAAGAGGACGAGCCGAGTGGTTTTGGGAATTGGAAAACGGTATGCAATGCTCAGTCCAATGATCCAGAGGATCATTTTCCATCCGGTAAATAGATCAATTTTCGAAAACAATCGATAAAAGAACGAAGGATTTTCTCCTTCTTGAAGAAAGGGAAGTAAAACGACAAGACTGGTGGTGACCCCCTGGAAGGTTCCCTTGGCGAGGATGAGAAATGTTTTAATGAAGATTCCAGGCACTTCGACCAGCTCGGCCCATGCCACAATAGAAAAAATGGTTTTGAAATGGGTTTGGCCTCCCATTAAAGTATTTCCGATGAAAAAAAGCACTCCTGCAAGCAATAGCCACACAATCCCCAGAGTCACCGGAATCATGGCCAGATTGATAAATCGCATCTTGATGATTTGATTTTGAATGGCTTCAATTTTCTCTGGATCCAGTCCTTGGTTTTGGAGGTGTCGAACCGTATCTGAGACCACAATGTCGCGTATGGCCCATTGCATGCCCATCATCAAAACGACAAGAATCAAAAAAGGAAAGAGCCAATGGGGTTTTTGTACGATGGCTTCAAATGCATTTCGGGGTTTTGTAAAAATGCAGACAAAAGATTCAAACAGGGTCTTTTTCTTCTCCATTGGGGATTTCTCCTTTTTTTGTCTCGTTAGAAAATGCGTGAATGATCTCCTCTTTAATTTTTAAAAGATACTCCAATGCAGCGTCGTGTTCATTGGGAATCTCTCCTTCTAATATGGCTTCTTCAATTTTGGATTTGAGTTTGCCCACCAAAGGTCCTGGTTTGAGTCCACACACTGCCATGATTTCATCCCCGCGGACAGGAGATTGAAAGGCCCGCAAGCGATCCCGTTCTTCGACTTCTTTCATTCTTTGGACAACCCAGTCAAAATTGGCCAGATGCGTTTGGACCCGTTTTGGATTTCCAGAAGTAATGTCTGCTCTACAAAGAATCATGAGATCTTCTATGTCTTCCCCTGCTTGGACCAGGATGCGCCGGATGGCCGAATCGGTCACATGGCCTCCGATGAGTTGAATGGGTCGCATGTGGAGACGGGTCAACTTCTGACTGTATTTCAAATATTCATTTGGGAGTTTGAGTCGTGTACAAATTCGTTTGAGCATTCGTTCACCAATATTTTCATGGTTATAGAATGTCCATCCCACTCCCTCGATAAACCGTTTGACCACTGGCTTCCCAATATCGTGGACCAATCCAGCAAAACGGAGTTGAAGTTTATCGCTCACTTTGGCAATGTTATCCACCACTTTCAAGGTGTGTTCAAATACATCCTTATGGTGGTAACTATTCCGTTGTTCCACCCCACTCAAACTTGCCAGTTCAGGGAAAATCAATTCCAATACTCCGGTTTGTTGGAGAATCCGAAATCCAGTGGAAGGTTTGGGATGCGAAAGTATTTTTAGGAGTTCGTCGGTAATCCGCTCTTGAGAAACAATGCGAAGCCGTTCTCTTTCTTCCTTCATGGCTTGAAGTGTCTCTGGGGCAATGTCAAATTGAAGTTGACTGGCAAACCGTGCTGCTCGAAGGATGCGGAGAGGATCTTCTGAAAATGTGTGAAACGGATTTAATGGCGTTCGGATCATTTTTAATTGAAGATCCTTTTGTCCATCAAAGGGATCTATTATTTCGCCAAAATGAGGCTCTTGAATGCCCATGGCCATGGCATTGATGGTAAAATCCCGACGGGCCAGGTCTTCTTCCAAACTGGCAGAAGCGACATGGGGTTTTCGAGACCCTTTCTCGTACATTTCTTTTCTTGCAGAAACGAACTCGAGCTTGCGATCCGCAAGAAAAAAAGAGGCAGTCCCAAACCGTTCAAATCGAACCAAACCATGGCCTCCATATTTTGAGTATGCTTTTTCTGCAAATTCCACTCCATTTCCAAGCACCACAAAATCCATTTCAGATGGATCTTTGCCCAACAGGGCGTCCCGGACTGCACCGCCCACGAGATACACAGAAATCCCTAGTTCGTCGGCGAAACGACCCATATCCTTCAGGATTTTCTGTGCTTGTGGCTGGAATTTGCTATTCTTTAACATAGTAGACTTGAGACATGAAAAGTTAATTAAAAAGAAAATAAAAATCAAATGATACTTAAAAAAATACCCTCACCGAAGAGTGGGGGTATTGTAAAAAATTTTAATGGATGGTTTGGGAAGGGGATTTTAGAAGCTCCTTTAAATGTTCCACGTATGCCTCGGCTCCACCCGGACGATATCCTGTTTTGGCAATCAGTTCGCCTTGTGGATTTAATAGCACGACAGTGGGGAAGCCTTCAATTTCGAATCTTTTGGCGAGTTGTGTATTCTGTTCTCGGATAGCAGGAGGTAAGCTTTTCTTTTTGGGGAAATCGGCCAGCATGAGTACAAGATGTTTTTGGGCATATGTGCGAAAAGCAGGCTTTTGAAACACTTCATTGTCCAATTTGATGCACCAGGGACACCAATCTGAACCACTGAATACAATGAACAGGACTTTTCCTGTCTTTTTGGCTTCTGCAAGGCTATGGTCAAAATTCTGATTCCACGTCCTGGTTTGTGCGATAGAAGCCATTGCCCATGTGAAAATGACAAAAAAGAAAAAGGATCGCATTTTATTCTCCTTTATTGTTTTATAATTAAACCTTTTGATTTCAAAAATGTTCCCATAGAATTACAATTTTCCTGATCGAAAGATTGCTGTGAGAATGGCAAAAAGAAGGAATAAGGAAATGCCAATTCCTGCCAACCCAAATAGAGAAAAACCAAAGAGATAAGGAGGTTTATCCAGATAAAGCAAAATCGAAGAAGCGATAAAAAGAGACGCCAAAATTAAACTACAAGCCAATCGGTTTGCAGAACGATCCAGGTCACGAACAAATGGTTCAATTCCCTTTGGCTGAATATGGATGTTGATTTCTCCTTTACGCAGTTTGAGTAAAATGCTTCGGAGAGCCTCGGGGAAGGTACTGAATAAATCTTTATAATCTTCTGCATACACACGGAATTCTTTGAGCAGTTGTTTTTTATTCATGTATTGAAGTAAGGTTTTTTCCACAAAAGGTTTGGCCTCTGCCATCATGTTAAATTCTGGGTCGAGATAGCGGGTCAGGGCTTGAGTGACCATAAGGGTTTTCCCCATCAGGTAGAGATCTCGAGGCAATCGAATACGATGACGAGAGATCAGAGCGAACATGTCTCGGACCAATGTTTCCATATTCAATTGGTACAGAGGAATTTGATAATATTTGTCGATATATTCTCGAAGGTCCAATCGCAAAGGAAGGAGATCGACTTCATCCTGAATCATCCCCATTTTGAGCAGGGCTCGAATCATGCGATCCACATCGTATTCGATGAGGCCCATGGCCATTTGGCCAAGCGCATGAATCAGAAAAGGATCCAAACGACCGACCAAGCCAAAATCGAGGGGGCAGATCACATTGTCTTCTATGACAAATATATTCCCAGGATGGGGATCTCCGTGGAAAAAACCATGCTGGAAAATTTGTTTCAATATAAAATGAGTAAAATTTTTTGCAATGATTTTCCGATCCAGCCCCTTCTTTTCCAACGCCTCTACATTTTGAATGGAAATGCCTTGCACAAATTCTAATGTAAGAACTTTCGAAGTGGTCCATTCCCAATACACTTGAGGAATGGAAATGGTGTTATCCGATTTAAAATTTTCCCTGAACCGTTCGATGTTCCTTCCTTCTTGGAAAAAATCCAGTTCGTTTCGAATCCACCGGGAGAATTCGTGCACGATTTCGATAGGTTGAAACACATGGCTTTCGGGAACGTAGCGAACGATCAATTTGGCCAGATCCAAAAGAATTTCGAGGTCTTTTTGAATGATGAGATCAATTTCAGGTCTTTGGATTTTAATGATGACCCATTTGCCGTCATGGGTTTTTCCCCGGTGGACTTGAGCAATCGAAGCGGCTGCAAAAGGGGTTTCTTCAAAAGAATGGAAGAGCGTTTTTAATGGTTTTTGAAATTCATTCTCAATGAGGGCTTTTGCCACATGCGAAGGAAAGGGAGGTACTTGATCTTGTAATTTACGGAGTTCTTCAATGTAGTCCAGAGGGAGCAAATCGTACCGGGTGCTTAACATTTGTCCAAGCTTGATGAAAGTGGGGCCGAGTTCCTCCAGGGCCAAGCGCAGTCGTTGAGGGGGGCTGGTTTGCGCAAAAAGTCTTTTCCGAAATAAAAAAAATCGACCTTCTCCCAGTACATGGAGAATTTTAATCCGGTTGAGGATGTCGTTAAATCCAAATTTTAGAAGGACTTGAATAATCTCCCTATACCTGGGTAGATTCCGCAGAGTTCGCCGAATTTGAAAAAGATGCATTCTATTGGATGAATTTGATTAAGACTTTTTCTGGAGCTCTTTTAAGATGGCATCGAGTTTTTTTTCTAGAGCCTGGATATCTGCTTTGGAAGCGACATTCAGTTTGGAAAGCGCATTCTCAATCCCTTTTTGGATCCGTTCTTCCAGGGCCTTTTTGGTTTCTTCCGCCTTGGTCATGACTTCTTTCATCAAGGTGGGCCCTTCTTCTGCTTTAATTTTTCCTTTTTCCACCAGTTCGTCAACCCATTTTTTGGCTTTTTCTTTTGTCACAGTGAGAGCTCCCAGGCCAGCAAAGTACGCTTTTTCTAAAAGGTCGGTCATTGTTTTACCCCTCCTAAAAATTTCCTTTCAATTGTCAATATAATAGGTTCTTTCGAAGACGTCAAGAGATTTTTGTCCTTGCTCTTTTAGATTTCAATTGACAGTTTTATAAAAGGCGTTTATATTGTATACAGTGGATAAGCAAAGAGTTTTTATATGCGAAAAATAGCATTTTTTACTACATTATTTTTTGGTATTTTATTGCTTTTTGCAGTCCATTGTGAAAAGCCGGTAAAACGCATTTTTTATATCAATTCTTATCACGAAGGGTATGCTCCCAGTGATACGATTCTATTGGCCATTCAACAGAAGATTGTCACGCGTTCGGATTTTGTTCTAAAAATCTTTTTTTTAGATGCATACAATCACCCCCAAGAACAATTTCTTCTGAAAAAGGCCAAGGAAGCGGTCGAAGCAATCAAAGCATTTGATCCCCATGTGCTCATTGCCTCTGACGATCCTGCAGTGAAATATGTGGTGGCTCCTTATTTTACCAAAGGCCCCATTCCTGTGGTATTTTGTGGCGTGAATTGGACCTGCAAGCAATATGGACTTCCTACAGGCTGGGTGACAGGAATTTTGGAAGTTCTTCCGATTGAATCTTTAATGTTAGCGATTCAGCCATCCTATCCAGCCATTCGGGAAGTATTTATTCTTTCTGGAAATACGCCCTCTGAAAGAAAAAATGCCAGAATGGTGGAGTCTGTTTTTAGAGAAATGGGTTATGTTCCTGAAACCGAAGCTGTGAGTAATTTTGACATCTGGAAACAGTTTTTTCAGGCGGCCAATGCCAGTGCGGATATGATTTTTCTTTTATCGAATGAAGGGGTAGGAGAGTGGAATGATACTGAAGCGTACGAATTTGTATTTCGGACCATACAAAAACCTGTGGTTACTTGCGAAGAATCCATGATGCGGTATGCAGTATTTGGCGTGACCAAAGTGGAACGAGAACAGGGTGAATGGGCCATTCAAACCGCCTTGGAAATTCTTGGGGGGAAAAGTCCTATCGATATTCCAGTGCTCTATGGAAAAGCAGTGAAGTATTTTTTGAATCCTGTGCTGGCTGATAAAATTGAATTTAAGCCAGATCCCATGTTGTTAAAAAAAGTTCAGGAAGTACACTAAAAAATAAAGGCCTCCTCTGAAAAGGAGGCCTTTTTAATCCTTTCCCGGTTATTCAATGCTGACCGGGATTTCTTTCCGCTTGGCCTCTTCCGCCTTCGGAAGTCGAACGGTTAAAATTCCGTTTTCGTATTTTGCCTTGATCTCATTGGTTTTCACTCCGTTGGGAATCCGGAAGGAGCGTTCGAACTTTCCGTACATTCGCTCTATCCGGTGGACGTTTTTGGTTTTGCTTTCGCTTTCCTGCTTCTTTTCTCCTTTCAGGCAGAGCACATTGTCTTCAATAGAAACGTGGATGTCTTCTTTTTTCATGCCAGGAAGCTCGGCTTTAAGTTCATAAGCATCGTCTGTTTCGGTTACGTCCACCGAAGGTACCCACACCGTATCTGTAGAAAGTCCAAAGTCCTCAAAGAATCTCTCGACTTCCAAGGGAAGCGAGGCCAACGTTCTAAAAGGATTCCATCGAATGAGTGTCATAGTATCTACCTCCTTTCTGTATGTTGATCATTTTTCATTTTCTCTTTCCACATTTTGTTTTTGCAACTGCTGTGCCAGAGAAGAAAATAGACTTAATTATTTGTTTAAATTGGACTTAGTTTAAATTAACAAAAAATAAAAAATAATGCCATTTTGGCATATCAAAAACAATTGGTATGTCAAAAAATCAGTTGTGTGAACTCAAAGTGTCACTAATTTTTAAGTCATGCAGTTTTTATTTTTCAACACGACTTTGGCAAATTCCATAAATGAGACTCATGCAGAATCTGTTTCGGCATCTATCTTCCGTTGTATAAGCCCTGAAGCAAATTCAGGGTGACCATTTTTTAATTTGCCAAAGTCTTTTCTTCAATAAAAAATCCGGAGATGGGATGCTTTCCAATATTATTTGCATTGCAAATGGGGCCAAAATTGTTTACCTTTATAAAATTTTTTCGGAGAAAAAAATTGAAAACTTTTGTAAATCTTATTCAAGCCATTTGGCAGAGATATCGGCATGTTCCACTCCAATTCATGGATCAAGTGATATTGGGATATATGGCGCTTCTCGGGTTTTTGATCATCCCCTTTCACCGAGATGTTTCCCATTGGGTAATGTATCCTTTCCTTCATGGAGCTATTTTCTTTCTTCTTCTTGAATTGATTCGAATTTCAACCAATGCTTCTTCTTTTATCCAGTTTCTCCGAACATTTTATCCCATCCTATGGATTTTATTTGCGTGGAAGGAAATGGACCAATTGGTCACCATGATTTTCCCTTATTGGTTCAATCCCATTCTCCCCCAATTAGATCATTTTTTATTTGGTGTGTATCCTACCGTGTGGGTACAACAATGGTTTAGTCCATGGCTTACCGAACTGATGCATTTTTTTTACGGCGTTTATTTTCTTTTTATTCCTTTGGTGACTATTTGTTTATATTTAAAGGGCCAACGCCAAAAAGTGTATCATTTTTTATTTCTGATTTCTTCCACTTTTGCGGTTTCCTTTATTCTTTTTCTTGTATTTCCTGCCCAGGGCGCCTGGGTTTTTCTCCGTGAAAAATACACCATCGAACCCAAAGGCGGATTTTTTCTTGCATTGATTCGATTCATTCAGCATCGTGGGACCATTCGCGGAGGCGCTTTTCCAAGTTCCCATGTTGCTGCAGCATGGGTTTCTGCATTGTCTGCATGGCGGTACCTTCGTCCTATCGGATATGCGTTATTTCCCCTTACGTTGGGAGTCACTTTGGCCACAGTGTATTGTCGGTATCATTACGCAGTGGATGCCATTGCAGGGATGATATTGGGAATTTTTGTTTATATTACTGGAATACGATTTCTTATGCGTCGAGGACTTGAATGAAAGTGTATGTCTTTTCCCATTTCAAAGGCAAACGAACGCGTGTGCTTTCGGAGAAAAAAGTTCTTTCCCATTTGGAACGGATTGCGAACGACACAGACACACAAGATTTGGTAGTGGCAGTGTATCTGCTTTCTGAAGCAACACAAACGAGAGGTACTGCCTATGTCCATTGGATGACTTCTGAAAATTTTGTGACCTCTCGCGGCCATTGGCGATTCACTCAATATTATCCTACCCCTTCTGATCTTCCGTCTCGGTTTAAATTGATTCGGCTTCGTTTGGATCCGTGGGAGGGGAATTATCCCAAAACCGAAATGGATTCTTATTTTTGGAAATTTCATTACACTTCTTTCTGGGATCAATTGGCACTTCTTTTTGCCCATGAGCTTCACCATTTTCGAAGACATCATCTCGGACTCCATCCCCACGAAGGGGAACATTCTGCCAATCGCTGGGCTCTTCATCATGTGCAAAATTTAGGCTATCGTGTCAGTGCCATGCGCATCGTTTCTCCGCGAAAGAAAATGCGCCGGTTTTTCAAACAACGCACCGATTTTGATTCGTATGTGGAATTTCGAAATCTCAAACCAGGTGCATGGCTTTGCATCGTCCATGACCCAAAGGCAAAATACACAGGCCAATGGGTACGGCTGGTTCGGCCTGTACGAAAAGGCGCGCGTCGAGCGGTTGTGGAAACATTGGATGGGAAAAAATGGCGTTGGCCATTGGCATGGCTCAAGAGACAACCCGAGGGCATTCCTTCACTTGACTTTTCAGAAAGGCTTTTTTAATTTTCGATAAGGTGTCATCATGGCTTCTCAAATTCCAGTGATTTTCCGACGAAATCGTTTCAAAGTCGGCTTTCCGATTTTTCTTTTCGGTGTATTATTGATTGTTGCAGTATACTTTTCCTCTTTCAAATCAATGGAGATTTTTGGATTTATTTTTTTGATGATATTTTTAGTTCGTGGCATTCTCATGATGAAAATGCCTTATCTTTCTCTTTCTGATCATCGGCTCACAGTGTATCGTGGATTTTTCCTCCAACCCAGGACTTGCCATTTAGACACGATAGACCAAGTGTATTCTTTAAAACCCGAAGCCTATATTGAACTTTTGAGCGAGGGTCCTTTTCCAGAAAGAAAAATCAAGATTGATCTAAGACCCTTGGAAAGAAAAGATCGGATTCGTTTTATTTTTCTTTTAGAATCTCAAATCAATCGTAAAAAAATTCTTGAACATTCAATGGAAAAAGAGGGGGTATGGACACAGTGAGATTATTATGTTGGAATGTGAATGGTCTTCGCGCCATTTATAAAAAGAATTTTTTGGACTGGTTTCGTCAAGAACAACCGGATATTCTTTGCGTGCAAGAAACCAAGTCCACTCAGGATCAATTGCCAGAGGCACTTCGTCAGGTGCCCGGATATCATGTCTATTTTGATGAGGCAGTAGAAAAAAAAGGTTACAGTGGTGTGGCATTGTATTCAAAACAAGCGCCGAAAGAGGTGAAGAGGGATTGGGGGGATCTTCAATTTGCAGGTGAAGGCAGGATTTTGATTGCAGAATATGATCCATTCGTTTTGTACAATATTTATTTTCCCAATGGGAAAGCGTCTCAAGAACGGCTTCGATATAAAATGGCTTTTTATGAATCTTTTTTAGAACATGTGCGATCTGTGGTAAAAAAAGGCCGGCATGTGGTTGTGGCAGGCGATGTCAATACTGCCCATACAGAAATTGATTTGGCTCGACCAAAGGAAAACGAAAAAGTATCCGGCTTTTTGCCTGAAGAAAGAGCCTGGATTGATCGGTTTATAGGCAGTGGATTTATTGATACTTTCCGGATGTTTTGTTCAGAACCAGGGTATTACACCTGGTGGGATTTAAAAAGCGGTGCCAGAGCAAGAAATGTCGGATGGAGAATTGACTACTTTTTTGTCAGCGAATCTCTCCGGTCCCATGTCAAGAAAGCCTCCATTTTAAGCGATGTCATGGGCTCTGATCATTGTCCTATTGAACTGGTTCTTTCATTTTAATTTTTCGTAAATTTTTATCGGGAGAATGTGGTTGTGAAAAATGTGTGTTCTTTTTTCATTTTTCTGCTTTGTTCTTCTGCAATGGCTCAAATTTCTCTTTCTTCTGCAAAAAGAGATACTTTTCTTCTTGCAGTTCGAGAGATCATGACTTTTCATCATTATTGTGGTCTTGTCACAGTGGATAGTTTAGGGAATCCCCACGCAAGAACCATCACCCCTTTTCCTCCGGATTCGGCCATGCATGTGTGGTTTGCCACAAATCGAAAGAGTCGGAAAATCACGGAAATGCAAAAAAATCCCCACGTGTGTTTGTACTATGGCATTCATGATACCGCAGTGGGATCTGTCGCGATCAATGGAAAAGCACGCATTGTGGACGACAAAAAGTTGCTTAAAATGAAAAAGAGAGACTATTGGGAGGCCATTCCGGATTGGGAAAATATTATGGTTTTGGTGGAAATTATTCCTGAACGAATCGAACTCATTCATTATCGGTTTGGTTTTTTCAATGATCCAGTGACTTGGGAGGCTCCTTTTCTTATCTTGGATTCTTCGATTTCTAAAAACGCCTTAATCAAGAGGTGAGAGATGGGCAAGTTCATTTTCTCTGCAGGTGCGGTTTTGGCTGGTTATATTTTGGGGATCCTTTTTGAAAAAATCATTCTCAATACATTGAAAAAGATAGCGCTTCGAACCAAGTGGGAAGGCGATGAACTGATTGTCTCTGCGCTTCAAAAATGGATTGTGTTTTGGTTTGTACTCATTGGTATCTACATTGGTTTAACCTTTCTTTCTCTTTCTTCTCACATTTTCCATGTAAGTCAAAAAATCATTTTCATTCTTTACATCCTCTCTGTCACCTTTGTAGTGGCCAGAATTACAGTCAATTACATCAATCTACTTACCAAGAAAGCCCAATGGGTGTTTCCTTCGACGACGATCTTTATCAATTTGACGCAGTTCGTGATTCTTCTCATCGGGATCTTAATTATTTTAAATTCCCTGGGCATTTCTGTGACCCCCATTCTTACTGCCTTGGGGATTGGCGGATTGGCAGTAGCGCTTGCTCTTCAAGACACCCTTTCAAATTTTTTTGCTGGACTTCACATTATCATGTCCAAACAAATCAAGCCAGGACATTATGTAAGGCTTGATTCAGGAGAAGAAGGATATGTCACAGACATTACCTGGAGAAATACGATGATCAGAGAACTTTCCAATAATCTCATTATTGTTCCTAATGCAAAATTTGCTCAGGCTATTGTCAAAAATTACGATTTGCCCGAAAACGACACGGCGGTTGTCGTCCAGCTCAGCGTGGATTATGGAAGCGACTTAGAAAAAGTCGAACGGGTGACCATCGAAGTGGCCAAAGAGGTGATGAAAGAAGTCCAGGGCGGAGTTCCCCAATTTGAGCCTTTGATTCGGTATCACACTTTTGGGGATTTTGGCATTCAATTCTCTGTCATTTTGCGGTGCAAAGAATATTCAGACCAGTATTTAATTAAACACGAATTTATTAAACGATTACATCGTCGATATCAAAAAGAAGGCATTCTCATTCCATTCCCGATTCGAAAGATTTATATGGAAACCAGTAAAAAATGAGCCAAAAGGAGGTTTCCTATGAGAAAGTGGAAAGGATTCATTGGATTTTTGGGGGCATTGGGAGTATATTGTTCTGTGTTGGCTTTTGAAAACGGTCGAATGGTGGATCTCACTGGCGAGTGGCTTATGAAAGATGCCCCTTTAGGGAAGGGGATTTTTGAAAAGAGATATCTTCCAGAACATTGGCCCTCGGATGGGATTCCCTGTCCAATCCCAGGTACGGTAAGAAATGCACTTTTGTTGGCAGGCCGAATTCCAGATCCCTATTTTGGTTACGATAATGAAAAATCACTTTGGGTGGAAGAAAGAGAATGGTGGTTCTATCGTACGTTTCACGTGGGAAAAATAGAAAAAGATCAGTGGGTAGATTTGGTCTTTGAGGGCACTTCGTTTCAGGGGGAAGTATGGCTGAATGGGCAAATGGTCGGAAGGCTCAAAGGCATGCTCAATCCGCGTTGTTTTTTGGTCACCGAATTTCTCCGACCGGGTGAAAATTTCTTGGTTGTGCGTCTCGAGGCTCCAGAAGATGCCCGTCGCCGAGAAGTGGTGGATGGGTTGACTTTGGACATGGCCAGAGATCAACTCTATTCCATTGCCCAATGTATGTTTGGGTGGGATTGGGCTCCTCACGGCGTGCCTATTGGATTGTGGCAACCCGTGAAATTAAGAATCACCGGACCATTACGAATCGATCCTCCCTATATTCGCACCCAACTTCGTTCCAATCATCAAGAAGCCATGGTCACGGTCCATCTCAAGCTCATCAATTTGGATTCAAACCCGAAAAAAGCCTCTCTCCTTCTTAAAATTGGAGAACTGGATTCTCATCAAAAATTCTCTTCTCTCTCTTCCATTGTGGTGCAAACGCAAAAAGAAGTGAGGCTTGAACCCAAATCTTCGCAAATGCTCGAGATGACCTTTCCCATTCCCAATCCCAAACTCTGGTGGCCCAATGGCATGGGCGATCAGCCTTTGTATGGATTTCAAGCGATCCTTCGAGAAGAAAACGGGGTTTCAGATTCTTTACAAACTCGATTTGGCATTCGGGAAATTGTGCTGGTCGAAAATGAAAAAGTCGATGAGTTTCTCAAAAGCATGAAAGCCCATCTGGGAAGCCAATACCATCTTGGAAAAGTGTTGGGTTCATATCCATGGACATTTCAAGTCAACGGGAAAAAGATGTTTGCCAAAGGCGCCAATTGGATTCCTGTGGATCAACTTTTGAGGCTCGATCGCGACCGATATGCGCATTTGTTGAAACTGGCCAAAGACGCACATTTGAATCTTTTCCGCGTGTGGGGAGGAGGGCTTTACGAAACCGACACATTTTATGACTTGTGTGATGAATATGGCATTCTGGCTTGGCAGGAATTTTTGAGCAATCGCAATTTTTCAAAAATTGATCGAGAGAATTTTCTGGAAGGTGCCCAATCTGCCATTCTTCGGATTCGGAATCATCCGAGTCTTGTGTTCTGGTGCGGGGGCAATGAGTTTGATCCAGACGATACAGGAAGTAAAGCAGTCATCGACGCCCTCGAAGCCATGTTAAAAGAATTGGATCCTTCTCGAGAATTTCACAGGGCTTCGCCTTACATGGGCGATGATCATTATTGGGGAGTGTGGCATGGTCAAGAACCTTATACCAAATACCGAGTGGTTCGTCCATTTCGGTCCGAGGCAGGTGTGAATACATTCCCCACGCCAGAAAATTATCGAAAATTTACCCCGGATTCGCTTCTCTGGCCTCTGGATACCAGGTTCATTGAATACCACGGAGAACACAACGCAAGATTCCACCATCTCAAAAAGCTATTGCGCTACGCCAATGAATTTGGTCCTTCTCAGTCCATTGACGAGTTCATCAGAAAAAGTCAATTTTATCAGGCGCTTGCTGTGGGATTTAATATGGAATTTTGCCGGTCCCACAAATTCCAGAACAGTGGACTTTTGATTTGGCAATACAATGATATTTGGCCGTGTATTTCTTGGTCTTTGGTGGACTGGTACGGAGAGCCCAAACCCGGATATTATTTTCTCAAAAGGGCTTCTCGTCCTGTCCATGCCGGGATTGATTTTGAGCGATACCTTTGGAAATCCGGAGAAACATTTTCTGCGGATTTGGTCGCACTCAATGATACATTTTCTCCGCTTCATGGCTATATGTATTACGCGCGGATTTTAGATGGGGAGGGGCAGGTGCTTGCAAAGGCCCAAGGAGGGTTTGATCTTTCTGAAAATGCTTCCCAAAAAATTGGAAATATTCAATATCCGGTCCCAGATGAAATGCGGGGAAGCGTATTTTTTGTCACTCTCGAAATTTTGGATGCAAAGAGAAAATATGTTTCCGATGTATTTTATCCCATTGCGGTGAGTGCCACAGGGGATCTTGACTCGTTCGATTCGATTTTTAATGAATTAAACAGAATGCCAGAAGTCTCTTTAGAAATTCATGTGGAAGACACCACGGCTTTTTTCCAAGGCAAAAAACCGCTTCATATTGAATGTGTGAATCCGACCTCAACGGTTTGTTTTTTTATTCGATTCAGACTTTCTTGCCAGGGAGAATCGGTTCCTGTGCTGTATTCAGACAATTACATTGCTCTTCTTCCGCAACAGACCAAGTGGATAGACGTGTATTCTGAAAAACCCATTGAAAAACGGCCTGTGGTGTTGGAAGTCAGCGGTTGGAATTGTAAACCTGTTCGAATCGAACTCAAATAATGAAATCACAAAAACCGCTTGTGGGCGTAAGTCGATGCCTTTTGGGAGAAAATGTCCGTTATGATGGAACGCATAAACTCAATCTTTACATTCGTGACCAATTGGGCCGTGTGGTGCAATGGATTCCTGTTTGCCCCGAGGTGGAATGTGGACTTTCTGTGCCGCGAGAACCCATGCAATTGGTGAACGATTCCGGAAAATTTCAACTTCTTTCAAAAGCGCAAGTGCCTCGAAGAGATTATACTCTCCAAATGCTTCAATGGATTGAAAGAAAGTTTGTTGAACTCGCTCGCAAACCTCTGGTGGGTTTTGTGCTAAAGGCACGTTCTCCCAGTTGTGCGATTCGGGATGCAGAAATTTGGGATCTTTCTACGAAATCGTATACCTATGGTCCGGGATTATTTACCCGAGCGCTTTTAGAGCGGTTTCCTTTTCTTGTGTGTATGGACGAAGAAGCGCTTCAGAATCCAGAGAAGCAAAAAGCATTTCTTGAAAAAATTTTTTATTTCTTTAAACAAGAAAATAGATAAACTTGTACGGAGGAAAAGAGCATGTTGGCCAGTTTTTCTATCATACCCATTGGAGTGGGAGAGAACTTAAAGACGTATGTGGCAGAAATCGTGAAATTGGTTCAAGACTCAGGTTTGGAATACCGGTTGGGTCCGATGGAAACCACGGTCGAAGGAGAGCCAGAAGCGGTTTGGACATTGCTGAAGAAATGCCATGACCGCATGCGCACGCTTTCCAACCGGGTGATTACGCACATTGCAATTGATGATCGGGAAGGAGCGCAGAATCGAATTCGAGGAAAAGTCGAGGAAATTGAAGCGATTCTCAAAAAGTAAATACAGGAGTGGAGTCAATGGAATTGGACGAAATCAAGATTTCGAAAGCCATTATTGCGCGGTATTTCCAAAAATTGTTAGACCATCTCGATGTGGATGTGGTCATTGTCGGAGGTGGACCTGCGGGTTTGGTGGCAGGGTATTATTTGGCCAAAGCTGGTAAAAAAACCGTGCTGTACGAAAGAAAATTGAGCATTGGCGGAGGCATGTGGGGAGGCGGCATGCAGTTTAATGAAATTGTGGTTCAGGATTCTGCGCTTCCCATTTTGGAGGAGTTAGGCATTCGCTACAGTGTGTACGAATCGGGTTATTACACTGCAGATTCGGTCGAAACAGTGGCAGAGTTGACAGCTCGGGCTGTTCAGGCAGGGCTTCAAATTTTTAATGGCATCAGTGTGGAAGACGTACTCATGCGGCCCGATCGGGTGATCGGAGTGGTCATCAATTGGTCCAGTGTGGAAATGGCCCTGCTTCACGTGGATCCATTAAGTATCCGGGCAAAATTCGTGGTCGATGCTTCTGGTCATTCTGTGGAAGTGGTGAAAGTGGTTCAGGAAAAAGTGCCTGGCAGGCTTGCGACTCCAAGCGGAAAAATCGAAGGAGAAAAATCCATGTGGGCAGAAAAAGCAGAAACTTTGACTTTGGAAAATACCCGGGAAGTTTTTCCAGGATTGTACGTGGCAGGCATGTCGGCCAATGCCACTTTCGGAGGACCTCGCATGGGACCCATTTTTGGAGGCATGCTTCTTTCTGGGAAAAAAGTGGCCGGTTTGATTCTGGAAAGGTTGAAATCCGAGAACTCCTAAACTTCCATGATGACCCGATGGAAAGAGCGTGCCCGTGTGCTCCGGAAAGAAGCTTATGCACTCTACATTGCCAGTCGAGATCCCAGAATTCCTTGGTACGTCCAATTTTTTATTGGCTTGGTCATTGCCCATACGTTTAGCCCTATCGATCTTATTCCTGATTTTATCCCTGTGCTAGGTCATCTCGACGACCTGCTCATTACCCCGTTGGGCATTTTTCTTGCGTTAAAAATGATTCCCCCGGAAGTGATGAAAGAAGCCAGAGCCCAGGCAGTGCGTATGTTGCAAGAAGGGAAGAGACCCATGAGCCGGACTGGCCTTGTTTGGGTGATTGCTTTGTGGGTTGTGTTTATTGCCGTCATTTTGTACTTCATTTTTCGGACGATCCCAATTTAAACTCTCCTATTGGCACCATGGAAATTGGCTCTTCAATTTTTGGCCAAGATACGAGAAGGAACATTGGGGGGATATGCTGAGCCTGATTGATTTTTTGGCAAAGGCGTATGCGTACAAGACACTGTGATGATATTGCATGAGGTCCATCCAAAGGCGAAGCGCATGGAATAAGTATTCCATCTTCCTCCGCTCCTCTTAGACCATTTTGTAAAAGATGGATACCATGTACGTATATTATACAAAATTGCACTAAAATTTTTCTTGACTTTTTAAGATAAAAATTGTAATTTTTTAAAAATATAAGCGTAAATGATGAAATAGTTGACAGGGCAGCTTCACGGACCCGACGCTTTTATTCATCACTTTTTAAAGACCCCTCAAAGGACAGGCCATGAATGAAGTGGTGACCAATTTTTCTCAATCTTCGCTTGCTATCCATTTCAATCAGCTCCAAAATGCTCTGCGGATAAGACATTATAGCGACCAAACCGAAAAGGCTTATGTCTATTGGGTGAACTATTTTGAGGATACATGGGATATTCGCACCAAAGTCAAGTAGGTGGTCTCCACCTCCAAGGTGGAGACCACCTATAGAGGTACAAAAGGCCTTTCTGTGAGAAATTGAATTGATCAAAGGTTTCTAGTAGATAAAAATTTTTGCAAAAAGGCGGGCTCTGGCCCGTGAGCGTGGACATTCAATCAAAAAATGGAGAGGAAACCATGAAAACAAAAATAATGCTTCTCGTGGTATTTATTATTGCTGCAAGTTCCACACTATTAACAGCACTGGACAAAGCAGACTTGATTCTGTTCAACGGCAAAGTGATCACGGTCGATGCCCAGGACAATATATTCCAGGCCATCGCCATTAAAGGCGATAAGATTCTGGCCCTGGGCAGTGACGTCGAAATCAAACCACTGGCAGGGCCGCAATGTAAAATGATCGATCTGAAAGGGAAGACTGTAACACCGGGCTTGATCGATTCGCATTATCATCTGATGTACTATGGCGCGCAGTTCTGGCCGGGATATCTGAATATTCGTCATCCGGTAGTCACATCCAAAGCCGATTTGCTGCGGGTGGTGGGTGATTACGTGAAGACATTGAATCCGGGAGATTGGGTTTCCGCCAATCAAGGATTTACGCTACAGCCCTTTGAAACCGTCGATCGCTGGGATATCGATTCGGTGGCACCACTCAATCCCGCGTATCTTCGGCATAGTAGCGGCCAATATGCTGTGGTCAATTCATTGGCCCTCCAAATCGCAGGGATTGACAGCAGCACTCCAAATCCACCCAGCAGTCGGATCATGAAAGATGAGCACGGCCAGCCGACCGGCATCCTGTCTCATTATCCAGCAGAAAATTTAGTGGCCGAACATGCCCCGGGTTATGGCGATCGTAGCGAAGCCCAAAAGTTCGAAGACATCGAACTGGCGCAACAGCTTTGCTTTCAGGCGGGATACACTTCGGTTCAGGATGTGATTGTCGGCAGCGTCAAAGACATCATGGCTTACAAGCACTTTGCCGATAGTGGCCGTCTCAAAGTCCGAGTCTATGCTCTGTTATATGTGGATTATCAGCAGGAAGCGGATAGCCTGGCGAAAAAATATCAACCCATTCGCTCGGGTCGCTTCCGGTTCGGCGGTTGGAAACTGGCCATGGACGGTGGGGTTGCTGCACGCTCGACGTTGTTCTATGATAAAACCCTCTACGCTGCAACGAACTCTTACCCCTATCATTCACAGGAAGAGCTGAATCGTATTGTGGAGACCTTGCACAATACAGGCCTGCAGGTGGCGGTTCATGTGCTGGGCGATGAGGGCATCGACATGACGCTCACCGCCTTCGAGCAGGCCATGCAGGCCAATCCCAGACCCGATCCGCGCCATCGGATCGAACATGGTTTGTTTCCAACGACGGCGGCGCTCCAGCGAATGCGCGATAACGGAATCATTCTTTCAACCCAGCCGCAATGGATTACCTGGTACGCCGACGGATGGGCGCTGGCCACCAATCCGGCAACCATGAGTCAGATGCTGCCGTTCAAGACCATGCTCGATATGGGGATTCATCTGGCGTTTGGTTGCGATGTGCCTGCTTCGCCGTATCAAGAGCCCAAATGGGCGTTTAAAGGAGCCGTATTGCGGCGCACCGGATCCGGCATTCCTTTAAGTCAAAACGAAAAGCTAACGAACAGGGAGGCGCTGCGCGTGCACACCATAGGATCAGCCTATGCCAGCTTTTCCGAAGATTCAACCGGTTCCTTGGAAGTGGGCAAATATGCCGATCTGGTGATCTGGTCCCATGACCTGTACACCATGACTGGCGAGCAGACAAATGACCTGGCGGCGGAAATGACGATCGTGGGCGGAGAGATCGTCTACGACGCAGGGAAAAATCCGGTGACGTCTATACCATCGGAGAATAACCGTCAAAACGGCCCGGAGTCTTTTCGGCTGATGCAGAATTATCCCAATCCGTTTAATCCTTCCACCACAATTCAATTTCAAATTCCTGTTTCGAGCCATGTCGAGTTGTGTGTCTACAATATGCTCGGGGAAAAGGTTCGGACTTTGATAGATCAGCAATATCCTGCCGGTATACATTCGATTTATTGGGATGGTTCTGACGATGCTGGCAAACAAGTCTCGAGCGGGATTTATATCTACATTATAAAGAGCCAAAATTTTATGAACATGAAAAGACTTGTCTTTTTAAAATAGTTTGTAGGGTGGGGATTCTATTCGGCCTTCCTATTAACTATTGACGAGGAAGTCAAGTAGGTGGTCTCCACCTTGGAGGTGGAGACCACCTATAGAGGCAAAACCTTGGAGTGGAAACACGGATTGTACAGGAAAAATAATAGAAAATGGCTTATATAAGACATTCGGGAAGGGGGATTGATGGGAGATAATACGATGTTGGCGGAAGACAAACCAAAATGACAACGGTTGGAATATGC